>VFQR01000068.1_pt1 | contig 259227 bp, 239 predicted proteins | sample 3512321 | NCBI WGS metagenome assembly VFQR01 (sample SAMN10412374, study PRJNA504923) | tailings metagenome | isolation source: Relicate 3 Philex TSF1 revegetated site | place: Philippines: Tuba, Benguet | collected 2017-08-29 | reverse complement strand
CTGAGCTTACCTCCGCTGACCCAAATACTCCTTTTGTCAACCTGCGGAATGTCGGTTGAAACCCGTCAAGAGGCAGACTATTTGATCTTGTTTAGCTTTCCGCCTGAGCAAGTCGAAAAGATCATTCAAGATTCAATCGGCTTTGTTCAAGCGATGCGCGAGCTTTTGGAGTCTCCACCAAAATCGGTTTAGGCATCTCCCCTCAGCGCCCGCCGCGCCAGCTTGCTGTAGGTCTTCGCCGTCTCGTAGGGAATGCCCAAGTCTTCTGCGATCGCCTGTAGCGAATCCCCCAGCTCGCGCCGCGCCAAAACCGTCGCCCAGGTTTCCGCCGAATCTTGGGCGCGGTGGCCCCCCGTGCGCTTCTTCTGGTTGACAAAATAGGTCGTCAGCTCGTCAATGCGATCGGCCAGCAGCCGTTGGGCCGCAGGTATTTCCTGGGGTGCTGCCTGGCTCAGGTGCCAGCCCAGGCGCGTTTGCCCCAGCCCAAACGTCGTTTTGTGGCCCGTGCCACAGTAGGGCGCATAGTGCCCCAGCGTATAGAACAGCTGCTCAAACTCTTCATGTGCCGCCGCTTTGCCCGCCAGCCCATAGGTCACCGCCCCCACAAACCCCGTCACCGAGCCACGCTTACCTGCCGCAATCTTCTCGCTAGCCAGCTCATGCCGCTGAAACACCACGCAGTCATCCACCCAGTCGAGAAACTCGTCTTGATCGACCGGGCGATCGGCAAACTCATTCCACCGCCGCAGGTAGCTGTGAAACACATTTCTTGGCCAAGGCAGCGGCAAATGGTGCCCCTTGCGGCGAAAGCTGGTGGGGCTCACAAAGGTCAGGCTGAGGCTGCGCCCAGTCTCCACCGCTGCCAGCTTGGCATAGGTCGTCGGCTCCTGGGCGTAGCTCACCCGGCGAATAGCGAGAGGCGCATTTTTGAGCGCTACCACCTCGGGCAACTGCTTTAGCCACTGGGCCAGCCCCGCTACCACTGGCTTCGTCAATCCGTTGACGGTCCACTGGTAGGTCTTCCCCGCCTGAAGTTGCAAGCTGCGGCTCTGGGTCGAAAACTGACCGCTCAGCCCCGAAATATTGAAGGCTTTGTCGGTTTCGCCATCGTGCAGCTGCGCCGACAGCGCCGGGTCAAAATCCTGAATCTGCTCCAAGAACCAGGCGTGTAAGCCAATGGTGTATTGCGGGTAAAGCTCGTAGGCGCTGTCGGCCACTAGGTCAAACTGCAGGCCCACCATCTCAGTTTGGGCAGGCCAAAATTGGCGCGCCTCAAGGTCAATTACCGATGCGTGTGTTTTCTCTATGGCCACAGCTTTGCAGAGAACGTCATGCTCAAGCGTATCATCCCCACAGGGGGAACAAAAGTCCGACCAGTTTACTGTGGTATAACCCCCATAGCAGTTTGGTTTTCGTTAAGACTCGTTGTTCTCCCCTACCCTGCAGACATACCAACAATTGGGGTAAAACTGGGGTAGCCGCAGCGTTCACCCGCTGAAATCCTTGCTATAACTAGGTTGAACAACCGCCTCCTAAGCGGCAGGTCGTGGGTTCGAATCCCGCCAACCCTGTTTTTTGCACCAAGGCATTGCCAGTAAACAGTCAATTTGCCCCTAGTGTTCAGTCAAAAAAATAATGACGGGCGGTGTGACTTAGGGTTCACGGTTCACGGTAAGCGGTTTAAGGCGAGCCGTATACCGTTTACCGTCAACCCGTCAACCCGTCACATTTAACTTGACTGACTACTAGTGTTCAGTCAAGTATTTATTGACGGGTAAAGGAGTAGCCTTAAGGCAGTGGTTTTAGGGTACTCCTGTCATGGTCAAGAAGTACATTGTTCGATTGAGTGAGGACGAACGACAAAGGCTCGAGCAGCTTGCCAGTACGGGTAAACGGGCCGCGTACACCATTACCCATGCTCGGATACTGCTGAAAGCGGATGCGAACCAGCCTGATGGGGGTTGGCGTGACCAGGACATCCAAGCGGCATTAGATATCAGCCTGAGAACCGTAGAACGTGTTCGGCGGCGGTGTGTAGAAGACGGCATAGAGGCGGCCCTACGGAGTCGTCCGGGCGGCGGTCGCCCTCGCAAAATCGATGGTGACGGCGAAGCTCACTTAATCGCATTGCGCTGTGGTGGTCCACCGGAGGGCCGGGGGCGCTGGACCCTACGATTGCTGGCCGAGCACATGGTCGAGTTGGGGTATGTCGAGGCGTTGAGCCATGAAAGCGTGCGCCAAGCGCTTAAAAAAACGAACTGCATCCCTGGAGACAGACCTGCTGGGTGATTCCGCCCCGGCAAAGTGCAGACTTTGTTTGGCGCATGGAGGCCGTGCTGGAGGTCTACCAAAGCCCTTACAATCCCGCCATTCCGGTGGTGTGTATCGATGAAGCCAGTAAGCAATTGGTGCAGGAAACCGTAACGCCCATTCCAGCGCAGGCCGGTCAGGTTGAGCGCCTGGATTATGAGTACCTCCGCAATGGTACCGCTAACCTGTTTATGGTTTGTGAGCCGATGGTCGGATGGCGGCGGGTCACCGTGACCCAGCAGCGCACGGCCCTCGATTATGCACATCTCCTCAAAACCTTGGTCGATGAGGACTATGCCCAGGCCGATAAGGTGCTGCTGGTTCAAGATAATCTCAACACCCATTCTCCTGCTTCGCTCTACAAGGCCTTCAGCCCAGACGAAGCCCAGCGCATCCTGAGTCGCTTGGACTTTTGCTACACACCCAAGCATGGGAGTTGGCTGAACATGGCTGAAATTGAGTTAAGCATTCTCAGCCGCCAATGCCTTGACCGCCGCATTCCCGACTTCAACACCCTCGAGCGCGAGGTCGCCGCTTGGCAGAGCGACCGCAATCACGATGAAACCTGGGTGGACTGGCGTTTTACCACAGCCGATGCCAGGGTAAAGCTTCATCGTCTTTACCCGTCAATTATTGATTGACTGAACACTAGTGTTCAGTCAATCAATAATTGACGGGCGGTGTGACTTAGGATTCACGGTAAGCGGTTTAAGGCGAGCCGTGTACCGTTTACCGTAGACCGTATACCTTGCACCCTGCACCCAGAACGGCTGGCCCCGGTCAAAATCAGCTTGGTCAAGTACTAGGTAAACTCTACGAACTAGGGTGTATCTCCGGGGGGTTCGCCGCGCGAATTCTAGGCTGCGACCTGGGGGAGTTCTATCGACTGCTTTCTGAACATGGATTTGCCGTCATCGATTACCCAGAAGATGAATAGGGCACTGGTCTGTTAGGCGGTGATAGGTAAAATGGGCGCAGTGCAACTACTCCAAAGCCATGGCCCGACTCCGAGCACCTGGTTCATTGGTGGCCACGGCATTGACTAGCCGCACCGAAGGGATGGGAGCGCGGGCGAAGCGAAAAGTCAATGATTATGCCAAATTAATCTATTTGATTGGGTTCTGTAGGCGATCGCCCCGTCTTTAAACCCCAGCTCAATCTTCCTCTACCATTAGTCGCCAGCGGATGGTTTGGGCGGTGACGCTGTCGATTTCCCCCAGGCGCACCTGCACCGTTTCGCTGGTGACGGGGCCGAGGGCGGTGAGCAGGGCGCGCAGGTGTGGGGTGCTCTCGCCGCTATCTACAAACACCCGTTCAGCCAGTTGGTTCAGCCGCTTCCAGGCGGTGAAGAGCTTGACAGCGGTCTGTTCGATCTGGGCGGCCTGGGCCACCATGTCGGCGGCGGAGTTGAGGCAGCCCACCCGCAGGGCTTCTTCGAGGGCGAGTTCGAGATCAATGCCGCTGGCTTCGAGCAGCTGCACCTGGTTGGCGGAGGCCAGATACTTGGAGAGGTAGCGGGCTTCGGCGGTCACCTGCTTGAGGGTATCTAAGTCAGGATTCAGCTCGACCTCGGTTTTGAGGGTGCTCTGGTGAACGGGGGGCAGCTTTTCCATCTCCTTCACCAGGGGGGCGATGTAGCGGGTGGGGATGGTGTTGTTGGCGGCTTTTTCCCGCAGGGTTTCGGGAATCAGGTCGGAGGTCATGGCGGCCCACTCGTTGGCCACCTGGCGCACTTCGCGGCGGGTGATGTGGTCGCCCTTGCGGGCGGAGTCGCTGACCAGCTGCTGCACTTCGGGGGCCGACTTGGCGGTTTCGACAAAGGCGCGCTTGCTGAACTGGTTGACCTCTTTGGGGGTGAGCATGCCCGCGTCGAGCAGCTGGTCGGCGCTCTCGGCCAGCTCGATCAGGTTGTAGGCATGGCTTTTGGTGATTTCCCGGTCTTTGAGCCAGTTGAGAAAGCCGGTGCCGCGTCCGTCGCCGCCTTTCTTTTCGCGATCGCGCACCGTCCTGAGAATTCTGCCGCGCCAGATGTCGGTTTGCAGATCGAAGCGATCGCACACCTGCCAGGCGGCCTCCATTTGCAGGTTGAACTCGTAGTCTGAGAGGCTTTCATCGCCGGGGTCGGGCAGGGTAAAGGTCAGCTCCCCCGCCTGCATCGCTGACTCGATCGTCTCAGAAGAATAGGGCATTGCCGCCGTCATACCGTTGATACCACTTCGCACAGGCTGCCTATTCTCCCATGAGACCTGTGCGGTGGTGAGAAAATGCGCGCGAATTGCCGGGCCTTTCTATGGATGCCCGGCCTGAGGCACAGCGAGAGGTGGTAGTCCTACAGGGGACGCAGAAACAGCTGGGTGAAGTAGTAGGTGTTACCCCGCTGCCAGACCCCTACCCCTGTCTCTGTAAAGCCCGATCGCACAATGTTTTCCCGGTGCCCGGGGCTATCCATCCAGCTTTGCACCGCCAGGGGAGCGGGGTCGGGGGCATTGGTGCTGGTGAACAGGTTTTCTCCCACCATCGAGTAGGCAATATTGGCCCCTGATACCCGTTGGGCGGGCATGTCACCGGTCGGGCTGACATGGTCAAAAAAGTCTTCCTCTGCCATCCGCTGGCTGTATCGGCGCGCCACCTCGGCCAAGGGGCCATTGGGCTGGAGCGGGTTGAGTCCCTCCTGCTGGCGAATTTCGTTGATCTGCTCGTAGACCAGGGCTTCCATAGCAGCGGCCGCCGCCGACTGAGCCCCTTCATCGGCTGGTTCTGCGGGCGGCTCTCGCCCAATCCGCGTCACCGGAGGAATCCGCTCAACCAGCTGCTCGAGCTGCTCTACCGGGGTCAGTTCGCAGCCGGCTAGCGCTAAGGCCACGGCTATACAGCCAATCCATCGAGCCGGTTTGACGGAACAATTCTTTAGAGGCATTGGCGGTGGTTTCATCCCAGGTCGAGGGCAAGGGGGCGGTGCAGTCTGTTGTGTCAATCGAGCGCCAGGGCTGACTTTGGTGGCGGCGTAAACTGCACCTGAGATTGTTGGTATCTTGCAGCACGGGGATCTTCCCTGGGTGCATTACGAAATGATGAAGGCTCTTGGGGGGGCTAGCCATGCCAGTGGTAGGATAGCCGGGTGATTCCCGAGATTACGCTCAAAAACCTCTCTAAACTCACCCTCAGAAGCACCTATGCCTCCCACAGCACTGCGGCATCTTTCGTTGGGGGCGATCGCCCTCCTGTCGGCAAGCACAGTATCGATGGCCCCAGCCCTGGCCCAAGAGACGCGAACCTTGACCGAAAACCCAGGTCTGATTCGAGGCTGTCGCCAGCTCAACCGCACCACCGAAGTTTTTGACAATTCAACCCTGGGGCCTGCCTCAAACCGCATTGGCTCGCTGCCCGCAGGCACGCAGGTCACCCTCACCGGGGCGGTTTCCCCAGGGCGGGCGCAGGTGTTTTTGAGCAGCGGCAGTCTGTCTGCGGTGCAGCCAGTGGGCTGGCTGAATGCGGCCAACCTCGCCCCCTGCGGCACCGCGCCACCGGCTGCTAGGGCCTGCTTTAGGGCAAACTTCTCCCTCGTGGTGAGACCCACCCCAGGATCGACCACCCCGCTAGCGGGCTACAACCCAGGGGACACCATTTTTGCCAGCAGTAATCCGCCCACCGAGAGCATTACCGCCGACGGTCGCCGCTGGATGGCGGTGACGATCTACAACGGCAGCACAGGCTGGATTGCTCGCACTGGCCCCAACGGGGTGGGCAGCAATGTGACTGCGATTCCCTGTCCCTAGCCTTCGGGAATGACACTAGGCAGCTCTCCGTCAGACGCTGATGGAGAGCTGCCTAGTTTGGGGCGGCATAGGTCAGCCCATCTCTTCGGGTGACCTTTGCTGCCGAGGGTGTTTGACTCTAGCGCACCAGGCGCTCTGCAATAGCCTGCTGCAGGGCGGGGTCTTGCTGGGCCTGGGTCAAAATCTGCTCAAACTCTTCGACGGTCAAGTCTTCGGCGGCGATCGCCGCCTGCATCTCGCTGCGTGCGCCCTCGCGCAGGGTGGCCACTTGCTCAGCGGCGGCGGCGAACTGCTCGGCCTGCTCCGCTGGCACTTCGGCAACGGCTTCAGGGGACTGCTGCGACTCGGCGATCGCATTGTAGTCGTCCACTGTTAACCCCGTGGCTTCGACAGCGGCTACCAGGTCGGCCTGTACCGCTTGCTGAATGCTCTGAATGGCCTGATAGGCGCTGGCAAAACGGTCGATTTGAGTCTCAGACACCTCTACCGGAGCCGCTTGGGCAGGGGCTGGAGCTTCTTGCCCCTGGGCCACGGCGGCCGCCGGAACACCCAGCAGCAGAGTGGCGGCAAGCAGGCCTTTAAACAGTGTTGAAGGTTTCATCGCGATTGTCCTCGCATATCGTCAGGCGCAAATCTCGCGGGGAGATCTGCACTGAGCACCCAAGTGGAAGCCCATGGGTTGCAACCCTAAGGGGCAATCATGACAGCGAGATGACGACCCTGTGACGATGCTGTGAAGCCCCTCGCTGCCGGACGATGCTGACAATGGTGCCGCTTTACTCTCAACGGTTTGCCCAGGCTGCGCAGGGTGGCAATCACCGCCGGCAAAACCATGGGCCAGTTCAGCACATTGCCTTAAACTGTAGAGGCAGATTAAAAAGCACTCGTCATCATGATTTTTCCTGGGGCTCCGGTTACGGTGGTCAACGTCAACGATACCTACTATGGTTTTCAGGGGCTGGTGCAGCGCATTACCGACGGCAAGGTGGCGGTGCTGTTTGAGGGCGGCAACTGGGATAAGCTGGTCACCTTTGAGATGTCTGAACTAGAGCCGGTGAGCTCCGGCAAGCGGCGCTAGGTGACGCCATGCGCTTACCCCTACCCCAGACCACGGCCCAGGCGCGGCGGCCCGATCACATCGCCGAGGTGATCGAAACCGCCACCACCGAATTTTTGGCCCAGTGCCTGGAGCCTGAGGCGCTGGCGTTTTCGGCCATGCCCCCCTTTGGCAGCTGGGTCACTGCCCTAGATGAGGAGTCGGGCAACACTGTCTACGGCGTGGTGTATCACGCCACCACCAGCCCCATCGACTCAGTGCACCGGGCGCGGGCGCTGGGGCTGTCCCTCGAAGACCTGCGCCAGCAGCAGCCGCAAATTTTTGCCATGCTCAAGACCGAGTTTAAGGCGGCGATCGTGGGCTTTCGCGCCCCCGATCTGGCGGGGCGACCCCAGGGGCCAATCTTTCAGCATCTGCCGCCCCGACCGCCCCAGGTGCACCAGGCGGTGTATGCCTGCACGCCTGAGGTCGTCATTGAGTTCACCGAGCAGCTCGATTTTCTCAGAACCCTGCTGGCCATGGGCAGCGCCCCGGTCGATAGCCTGGTGGCGGCGGTGCTGCGCCAGGGCTACCAGCTCCGCCAGCTCGATCGCGCCTGGCTGGTACAGGCGGGCCGCACCCTCAGCATCTTCTTAAAGGATGACTACGATCGCCTGCGGATCATCCTCGGACAGATCTATGCTTAGGGGTTTCAGGTGTCAGGTCTATGGTTTCGGGTGAGGAACCTGCCGTTCCCTTAAACCCTAAACCCGATACCCTAAACCTTCTTCAGTATTATGCAAACCTTCGACTGGATTGTGGTCGGCAACGGCCTGGTGGGGGCGGCGGTCAGCTACGAACTGGCCCGCTGTGGGCTCTCGGTGCTGCTGCTCGATTCCGTAACGGAACGCTCCGCGAATCGCGCCCTGGAGTCCGGCAACGCCACCCGCTACAGCTACGGCGGCATTCCCTACTGGTCGGGCAGCACGCCCCTCACCCAGCAGCTCTGCCAGGAGGGCATTGCCAAGCAGCGCCAGCTCAGCGACGAGCTGGAGGCCGACACCCAGTTTCGCGAGTTGGATCTGGTGCTCACCCTGGCGGCGGATGGCGACCCTGGGGCTGCCGCAAAAGCCTATGCCCAGTGCGCGACGCCGCCCCGGTTTGTGTCGCCCGCCGACGCCCGGTCGCTAGAACCGCTGTTGAATGGGGAGGCGATCGCCGGAGCCTTCACCGTGCGCCACGGCCATGTCTCGCCGGTGGCCTTAGTCAGCGCCTACAACCGGGCGTTTCAGCGATGGGGAGGCACCCGTATGATTGCGGCTGTGGTGGATGTGGTGCGAATCAAAGATCGCGTCACGGGCGTTCTGACCACCGAGCAGGCTTGCCCCGCCAAGAACGTGCTGGTGGCGGCAGGGGCCTTTAGCCGATCGCTGCTGCACCAGGCCCAGGTGAACATTCCGCTCTACTACACCCATGCCGAGCTGATAGAAACCCCACCGCTGGATCTCAGGCTGCGATCGCTGATTATGCCCGCCCAGACCCAGCGCTTTACGCAGGAAGCTAAAGCGAGTCAGCCCGAGACCGACGGGCGGTGGGATGAGCCGGGCCATGAGCTGACTCCGGCCATTCTCGACAGCGGGGCAATTCAGTTTTTAGACGGCCATATCTGCCTGGGCCAGATCAGCCGCACCCTGACCGATTTAGATGCAGAGCTGGATGGCGCGGAGAGCGATCGCATCCTGCGGGCCGCCATGGCTGCTCAAATTCCGGCCCTGGCCGATGTGCCCGGCACCTGGCGGCGCTGCCGGGTCGGCTTTAGCCGCGACGGGCTACCCCTGGTGGGGGCCGTCCCTGGGGTAGAGGGGCTGCACGTAATGGCCGGGTTTAGCGCCCCTTTTGTGTATCTACCGCCGGTAGCCCAGCGCTTTGCCCAGGCGGTGGTGGGGGAAGCAGATGGGGCGATCGCAGCCATGGCCCTCGACCGCTTTGCTAAGGCATCCTAAAGGTTTGGAAACTCTCCCAGCAACTTCACCTCGGTTTGCAGGCGCAGGTTCCAGCGGGCCTCTACCTCATGCTGCACGTGGTGAATCAGGCGTTGAATGTCGGCGGCGGTGGCCCCACCCAGGTTGACAATGAAGTTGGCGTGGCGCTCCGATACCTGGGCGTTGCCGATGCGGTAGCCCTTCAGCCCGGCGGTCTCGATCAGTGTCCCGGCGGTGTGGGGGTAGGGATTGCGAAATACGCTGCCGCAGTTGGGCAGGTCGTAGGGCTGGGTGGCCCGGCGCTGGTTGAGCCCCGCCAGGGTATCGGCCACCACCACCTCTGGGTCATGCCCGGGCTCCAGCTGAAAAGTCGCCTCCAGCACCACCCGTCGCCCCCCCTGAAGAATTGAGGTGCGGTACTGAAACGCCAAATCCTTGGGCGTCATTGTCAAAATGCCGGTCATTGGGTCGAGCACGGTGGCCGAGGTTAGTACGTCCGCCGCGCAGCCGCCGTGGGCTCCGGCATTCATCACCACCGCGCCGCCCACGGTGCCAGGAATACCTACGGCCCATTCGAGGCCGCGACAGCCACGTTTGGCCGCTTTCCACGCCAGGGTGGGCAACGGTTCTCCGGCCGCCACGGTAACGCGACCGGCCTCGTCGAAGGTGGTACCGCGCCAGCGACGGGTGCAGAGCACCAGACCGGCAATGCCGCGATCGCTGATCAGCAGATTTGACCCCGCCCCCAGGGGGGTAAGTTTGAGGTCGGCGGCGATCGCCCAGGCTAAAACCTGCTCTAGTTCGCTTTGCTGGCGCGGCATCGCTAGCCACTCCGCCGCCCCCCCCACCCGAAAGGTGCTCAAGGGCTGTAGCGACACCTGCGATTTTAGACAGGCCAAATTCGGGGCGACCCCAAGGGTTTGGTTCATGGTTCGAGATCTCAACAGTCGTTCCCCATGCTGGCCCTGGGGTCGCCTGGCCTAACAGGCCTCCTGGAGCGACGGTACCTCGGCCTCCGCGTAGTAGGCCATCACCTGAGGAATGATCTGATTGAGATTGCCCGCCCCCATGAACATTACCAGGTCGCCGGGGCGCAGGCTGCGGGCCAGAGCCGCCTGAATATCGTCGAGGGTGTGGCCGTACAGCACCCGAGGATGGGCGTGGGCGACGGTCTCAGCCAGCTGGCGACCCGAGACACCAAAGGTATTCTTCTCACCTGCGCTGTAGATGTCGGCCATAATCACCTGGTCGGCGTCCATGAAAGCGTCAGTAAAATCGTTTAGCAGCGCTGCTGTCCGGCTAAACCGGTGGGGCTGAAACACGGCCACCACCCGGCGACCGTCCTGGCGGCTGTCGGCCAGCAGAGACTGGTCAGCTTTGATGCGAGCCGCCGCCAGGGTGGCGCGAATTTCGCTGGGGTGGTGGGCGTAGTCGTCAAAAAACTGAATGCCGTTGTAGCTGCCCCGGTGCTCAAACCGACGGCGAGCGCCGCAAAACTTCTCCAGCACGTCGGCAATTTTATCAAAGGCAATGCCCAGGTGCCGCCCTACGGCCACGGCGGCCAGAGCGTTGCTGAGGTTGTGGCAGCCCAGCACCCGCAGGCGCAGTACCCCCAGGGGTTCACCCAGTTCCCAAACCAGAGCCGAGGTGCCTTCGGCCCCAAACTGCACGTCGGTGACGTGGTAAGTCGCGCTGCTGTCGGGGCTGAGACTGTAGGTTACATCGGGGGTGAGACTGGTGCACACCACCTCGCAGTCGGCACTGGCTACCAGCAGGCCGCACTGGCGCTGAAAGGTTTGAAAAATTTGCACCACGTCTTCTAGGTCGCGGTAGTGGTCGGTGTGGTCTAGCTCGATGTTGGTGACGACGCCAATGCTGGCCGACAGCTTCGCCAGGGTGCCGTCGGACTCGTCCGCCTCGGCAACCAGGTAGGGGCCGTGGCCCAGGCGGGCATTGCCGCCCCAGCTCGACACCTCACCCCCCACGACAATGGTGGGGTCAAGGTTGGCGTTGAGCAACAGATGACCAATCATGCTGCTGGTGGTGGTCTTGCCGTGGGTACCGGCTACCGCGATGCTGCTGTATTCGCGAATCAGGGCCGCCAGCAGGTCAGAACGATGCAGTATGGGGCAGCCCAGCTCCAGGGCCGCCTGGTATTCAGGATTGCGGGTGTCAATCGCGGTAGAACAAACCACCTGGGGCGTCGCGTTTGGGGCGATAACCGCAGCACTCAGCTTGGGTTCGACCGCCACCTTGGCGCTGGCCCGGCCTGCGGCTGTGGCAAGGGCTGGCTGACTGGTGGTGAGAAAGTAGCTTAGATTAGCGGCTTCTTGCTGCCAAAAAATGTGAGCACCGGCCTCTTGCAGGCGATGGGTGATGTGGGTTAAGCGGAGGTCAGAGCCCGATACGGGCAGGTTTCGCTTGGTCAAAATGTAGGCCAGTGCCGACATGCCAATGCCGCCTATCCCAATGAAATGAAAGGGTCTGCCGGTAAAATCTACGGAAATCGGCATCGTTACACTCCTTACAACACCACACCACACCAAGTGTCAGGCGTAATCATAGCAAGAATTGCCGAATTGGCCTAAACATCGGCATTAGCCTGGCGATGCGGCGGCGCGACGGTTTTTTGTTCTCAATCCCCGACCGCTTCCGGGGGGCGTTAGACCTGGGGCCAACCCTGAGAATGCTTGCCCAACCTCTGTTTTACCTATTCATAGGCAGACCACGAGATTCAGGCAGGTTCACGCCAGAGCTCATCTATATAAAGGGCCTATAAGGATCGCATATTAATTTTCTATGCAAATCGAATGAACAGAGTAGAAATACTTATGACGCTCTCCCCAGGCCAATCCCTGCCGGACAGGTCGGTTGCGACGATCGCCGGGTCTTGCCATAGGCTTTTTGCAGGTAAAACTGAGTTCAAAATAGATTCAGTTCAATGCTTTGCCCCTATAAAGTGGATCATGCTTTGCGATATTATGGTGTCGTCTAAGAATAGATACCTAGTCCGACTACAACAGAGGGTTAAACGCAGTGGTTAGAGTAGCAATTAATGGTTTTGGCCGCATTGGCCGTAATTTTCTGCGCTGCTGGTTGACGCGCGAGAACAGCCAGCTTGAGGTGGTCGCTATTAACGATACGTCTGATCCTAAGACCAACTCCCACCTGCTGAAGTATGACTCGATGCTGGGTCGCCTCGATGCCGATATCAGTGCTGGAGAAGACACCCTGGTCGTCAACGGCAAGACCATTAAGTGCTACTCCGATCGCAACCCCAACAATCTGCCCTGGGCCGCCTGGGACATTGACCTGGTGATTGAGTCCACTGGGGTATTTGTCAGCGAAGAGGGTGCCTCGCGCCACATTGAGGCGGGCGCTAAGAAAGTGCTGATCACCGCGCCGGGCAAGGGCGGCGGCATTGGCACCTACGTCATGGGCGTCAACCACCAAGAGTACACCCACGACCGGCACAACGTGGTCAGCAACGCCAGCTGCACCACCAACTGTCTGGCTCCGGTGGTCAAGGTGCTCAACGACAACTTTGGCATCATCAAGGGCACGATGACCACCACCCACAGCTACACGGGCGATCAGCGCCTGCTGGATGCCAGCCACCGCGACCTGCGTCGGGCTCGTGCCGCCGCGCTCAACATTGTGCCCACCACCACCGGGGCTGCTAAAGCCGTGGCCCTGGTGATTCCCGAGATGGAGGGCAAGCTGAACGGCATCGCCCTGCGGGTACCAACTCCCAACGTGTCGGTGGTTGACCTGGTGGTACAGGTCGAGAAGCCTGCGATCGCCGATCAGGTTAACCAGGTGCTCAAATCCGCCTCGGAAGGCGCTATGAAGGGTATTTTGGCCTATAGCGACCTGCCCCTGGTCTCCATCGACTACCGCAAGACCGATGAGTCTTCGATCGTTGACTCCAGCCTGACCATGGTGATGGGCGGCGACATGGTGAAAGTGGTGGCCTGGTACGACAACGAGTGGGGCTACAGCCAGCGGGTGGTTGACCTGGCCGAGCTGGTGGCCTCCAACTGGAAGTAGACAGCGGTACTGCGCTGCTAAGATTCTCTAAACTCCCAGGAAAGGGGCCGCAACTGTTGCGGCCCCTTTTTGTTTTTCTAGCTTTTTAGGCAGGAGACTTTAGGCGCAGTGAACTACACCGAGGTCAGCTCGGGTCGCAGCACCGCCACCCTGGCTTCGCTCAGGGCCACGTAGCTGCGCTTGAGGTCGTCGAGCAGAGCAGCGGCCCCTTTGGTATCGCCCAGGGCACAGGCGATGGACAGATGGTGCTGGAGGTGCACGATCGCCCGATTGTGGTCGCCCAGGGCAATGCTGGCCAGGGTGAGCTGGGTGAGAATGCGGCGGTTGGTGCGGTTGTCGGTGGCCCCCTCGCTACCTTCGCTGACGGTCAAAAAGCGTTCGTAGCAGTCGATCGCCTGGGGATACTCCCGCAGAGTGAGGTAGGTGTTGCCCAGGTTCTGCAAGATTTGCAGTCTGGTGCTGCGGTCGCCCAGGCTGGTGGCCATCATCAGGCTGGCTTCGTAGAGGGTGGCGGCCTGGCGGGTGAGCCCCTTGGCGCGGTAGATCATGGCCAGGTTGTTGAGCGATCGCATTTCACCGGGGCGATCGCCAAGTTTCTTCGCCATGGTCAGGCTTTGGCCCATGTACTCAAGCGCTCGCTGCAGGTTGCCCAGGTGACGATAGCTGTTGCCCAGGTGGCCGAGGGTCTGCTGCATCAGGGCCTCGTCCCCCAGCTCGCGGGCAAGGCGCAGGCACTGCCGCCCGTAGTCAGCCGCCCACAGGTAGTCGGCCACGCGATAATACAGGCTGGCCAGGGTGAGCAGCACCTTGGCCTGGCGCTCTTTGTCCCCCAGGTTGCGGTAGCTTTGCAGCGCCTGCTGCAACAGCGATAGGGCCGGAGTGTACTGACCTTTGCGCAGGTGGGCTAACCCCTGCTTTAACCATTGCGACGCTTCTGCCGCCTGGCACTGGTGGTAACCCTTAGCAATGCGCTCGGCCTGGGCCAGCAGAGACGGATCTCGGGGCACGCTCACCGTTGGCTCATCGGCAAGAATGTAGGTGGGGCGGATGGGAGGCATAGGGGAAGTCATAGGCCGAAGCCGCACTGCTGCGGTAGCGTTTAAAGAAGTGGCATCACGGTAAAGGTGGCAGGTAGATCGCGTTGTCTTAATCGTAGATTTATAAACCCTGAGTTGACACCGTGCTTTTACGACATCTTGACTCGGGAAGACCCTACCTCCTGCGCAAATCAACTGATCTGGGCTGGATTTAATGCGTGGATGGAACGTTTCTTACCCTATTTAGGGGTGGGAGGGCCGTGCCGCTTAGGGCCTTTATGAAGTGCCGTTGTGCGGCCTGTGATTCTACCGATAGCAGGCTGTCAGTTCAGCGATCGCCATTGCCCTTGAGACACCGACTCCTGCTGCTGGCGAGGGTTGTGTAGCTATAACCAGTCTAGTTGAGACAATTTCCCCAGTAACGTTCAAACGTTTGAACGTTACTGAGGTTGCTGAATGTCCTAACCCCATTGACCATGGCGCTAGCAGGGGTATCTCCTGACGGTTCTGCAATGGCCCTCACTCCCCCCAGCTGGGATAAGTTGACGGTCACTGACTACACTGGAGAAGCCTTAGTCGTGTGTAATGTTGCCTGTGCCTCTCCCCCTTGACGATGAAACGCTGCTGTTTGAGCCCGCCCCCTCTCAGGGGGGAGCGCTGGCGGTGGTGTTTGCCTTCCCCAACCAGTACAGCGTGGGCATTACTAGTTTGGGGTATCAGGTGGTGTGGGCTACCCTGGCCCGGCGGGGCGATATTCAGGTGAGCCGACTGTTTACCGATGGCCATGAGCCCCTGCCTGCGGCGATCGATGTGCTGGGCTTTTCGCTGTCCTGGGAATTGGACTACACCAACCTGATGACGCTGCTGGAGCAGCTCGATATCCCGCTGTTTGCAGGCGATCGCACCGCTGAGCACCCCCTGGTCTTTGGCGGCGGCCCGGTGCTTACCGCCAACCCCGAGCCCTTTGCCGCCTTCTTCGACGTGATCTTGCTGGGGGATGGCGAGACTCTATTAGATGATTTTGTTGACGCCCTGGTGGAGCTAAAAGCTGCCTCCCGCGCTGAAACCCTGCGGCGCTTGGCGATGGTGCCAGGCATCTATGTCCCTGTTCTGTACGCGGTGACCTACGACGGGCCGACCGGGGGCGTCAGGGCGATCGCGCCTGTGGATACTGAGCTTCCCGCTGCGGTGCAAAAGCAAACCTACCGGGGCAACGTGCTGTCGGCCTCCACCGTGGTCACTCCCCACGCCGCCTGGGAAAACATCTACATGGTGGAGGTGGTGCGCAGCTGCCCCGAGATGTGCCGCTTTTGCCTGGCCAGCTACCTGACTTTGCCCTTTCGCCCTGCCAGTCTAGAGGCATCCCTGGTGCCGGCCATTGAGCGGGGGCTGGCGGTGACCAATCGGCTGGGCTTGCTGGGGGCTTCGATAACCCAGCATCCAGAATTTGACCTGCTGCTTGACTATCTAAATCGGCCTCAGTTTGACGATGTGCGCCTCAGCCTTTCCTCGGTGCGCACCAACACCGTCACCCCCAAGCTGGCTGAAACCCTGACCCGCCACGACAGCCGCTCGATCACCATTGCGATCGAGAGCGGCTCGGAGCGGGTGCGCCACATCGTCAATAAAAAACTCGAAACCGACGACATCGAGCGTGCTGCCGTCAACGCCAGGGCTGGCGGCCTCAGCGCCATGAAGCTCTACGGCATGGCGGGGGTGCCGGGCGAAACGATGACCGATCTGGAGCAAACCGTCGCTCTGATGCTGCGGCTCAAAAAAGCTGCCCCCGGCCTGCGCCTCACCTTTGGGTGCAGCACCTTTGTGCCCAAGGCCCACACCCCCTTCCAGTGGTGCGGGGTCAACCGCGAGGCCGAAAAGCGGCTCAAGTATCTGCAAAAGCACCTGCGATCGCAGGGCATTGACTTTCGGCCCGAGAGCTACAACTGGTCGGTGATTCAGGCGCTGATCTCGCGGGGCGATCGCCGCCTGGCTCCGGTGCTCGAACGGGTGCGCCACTACGGCGACTCCCTGGGCAGCTACCGCCGCGCCTTCAAAGACTTTCAGGGCCAAATTCCACCGCTGGAGTACTACGTCCACGCCGACTGGGATCTCGATCAGCCCCTGCCCTGGGATCACTTATGGGGGCCGCTGCCCAAGGCCACTTTGCAAAAGCACTTTGACTCCGCAGGGGTAGGGGCTGTACCCGCGTAACGATAGGTCACCCCAGCCCATCGTCAGCCTCGGCAAGTTCAGCTTGGGAACTGATCCCCAGGGTCTGCTCGTATGCTGCCAAAACCGCCAGCACTGCCTCTAGCTCTCGGCGCTGAGGTTCGCTGGGGTCGAGTTGGTATTGGAGCTGGGCTTTTCGGTAGCGTATTTCCTGTCGATCGCGTCGAGCTTCGCGTCGTGCTCTCTCAGCTTCGCGTCGAGCCTCAACTCTTCCTCTCTCAGCCTCAACTCTTCCTCTCTCAGCTTCGCGTCGAGCCTCAACTCTTCCTCTCTCATTCTCGCGGTCTCGTGCCTCAGCCTCACGGTCTCCTTCTCGTTCGCGAAGCGTGCCCCGGGCAATTTCGACGGTTCCACGCTTCGCACGGGCTTCGCCCTACAACGCCGAAATTAGCCAGTGCAGCCAGGAGGGCTGCCACAGTGAGTCGGTTGCTCCAGAGCTGGGGCTGGGCGACGACGCTGAGGAATTGGAAGTCTTGTTGGTCATAAAACCGCAGGAAGGCAACGGCAAGAGCTAGAACGGTGACCAGACTGCCGGGCAGCAGGCCCAAAAAATTGATCCACCCCTGACGGCTGAGCAGTTTCATGTTACGCCATCTCCCCCTGGCCTTGGGACGACCCGTGCCAGTCTGGCTCAGGATTCCCCGCCTGAGGGGCGGCGCATCAGGGGTTTAAGCCGCCATAACAACGATCTGTACCCTAGCTACCGGCAGCCCAGACTATCTCGCGTGGACACCCCAGTGGTCGCATTCACGCCGTCGGCGTACTTGCACATCTGCGCGGTCTGAAAGCGATCGACAATCGCCCCAGAGAAGTCGGCTCCGGTGATATTGGCATCGCCAAAGCTGCTGCTGGTGAGCAGCGCGTCGGTAAAGATGGCGTTGGAGAGGTCGGCTCCGTCAAAGATGACGCGATCGGCAAAGGTGCCCGACAGGTTGGCCCCAGCTAAATTAGCCCGCAAAAATGACGCCTTGGTGAGAATGGTTTTGCTGAGGTCGGCTTTCTCAAAGTTGGCCTCCCGCATCTCTGCCGCCGCAAAGGAGGTGCCCGACAGCTGCTTACCCGAGAAGTCGCGGAAGCTGAGGTCGGTGAGGGTGTAATCGACCGTATTGTCTTGGGCCTGGGCGGTGGGGACAAGGCCGAGCCAGCCGACCAGCATGACGATTAGGGCACAGACGACAGCAAAGGCTTGGGGAAGGGGAAGGAACATATCGGGGGCAACCGTAGGGTGGGCAGAGGAGGCCAGAGCATACCCACAGAATTTGGGATTTGAGGCTGAATGGGCACGCTGCGCTCTGCCCATCCTACAAAAGTTTTCAGGCAAAAGTTTTCAGGCAAAAGTTTTCAGGCGAAGTTTTAAGACCGTGCTCCAGGGGAGTTAACACCCTAAAATCGAGAATCGAGGGCGGCCTGTAGAGGCTCAGGCAGGCGGCGCAGGATGCGGCGAGTTTTTAAATCCACTGGAGCCAGGGTGACGGTGCCCTCGATGCAGGTTTCCTGGGTGGCGGCATTTTGAATGTCGTAGTGCCAGACAAAGCGCACTCCCCTGACAGGTTCAGGGCGGGCTTTGACCAGGGCGATGTCGCCTAGGGTGAGCGATCGCCGATACTTTAACCCCAGATCGACCACGGGCAGATCGACCCCGGCCTTGACCCAGTCGGCAAAGGTGAGGCCGCAGCCGCTCAGGTAGTTCACCCGCGCCTCCTCCATCCAGGCGATATAGGTGCCGTGCCAGACAATGCCCGCGTAGTCAGTGTGGTAGGGCTGCACAATGACCCGATGCTCATACCAGTGAAACTCTTCCATTGCGGGGCCGCCAAGCAGCGGGCAGACTCTACTACAAATTATGAATCGCGCCAAAATAGGCTCAAACCCAATGCCTATGATGATTGAGAACACCTTAGCTCAGTTTTGTAACCCCTTGAGCCAATGGTTTGAGACAGGTGAGACCTTCGCTCACCTCAGGATTTTAAAGGGGCCTGGCCTCTAGATACCGTTCCATCGTTCTCAATCCTTAAGCGCAACCCCACGAGGACACCATGATTGAAAAAATTCTTTTGGCCGACTCTGGCACCGGCAACACCGAAGCCATGATGAAAGCACTGATGGAGATTCCCCTGGTGCAGCGAGCTTCGGTGACGGTGCTGCACGTAGTGCCATCCCAGGTGTCTGCGGAGACCATGGCCGAGCGTTGGGAGGCCGGAGGCCGCACCCTGGCCAATGCCATCACCAAACTCAACCTCGACCCTAGCCGCGTAAACGCCGTGCTGCGGGAGGGCGACCCCAAAGACGTGGTGATTCAGGTGGCCGATGAGGTCGATGCCGATCTGATCATCATGGGCTCGCGCGGATTGCAGGGGCTCAAGGCAATTCTCGAAAATTCTGTCAGTCAGTACGTATTTCAGCTGTCGTCGCGGCCCATGCTGCTGGTCAAAGACGACCTCTACAGCATTCGCCCCATCAAGCGGGTGATGGTGGCGATGGATAAGTCTGACTCGGCCAAAGAAGGGCTGAATATCGCCATTTCTCTGCTGCGCGACATCAAAGGTGGCGAGCTCACCCTGGTGCATACGGTGTCTAGCCTCAAGACCAAGCCCTTTGACGTGGCTAGCGCTGACCCCAACCAAGACCCCATCTTGACAGCGGCGGCGGCTGAAGCAAAACGATACGGGATCGCCTATAAGCTGTCGGCCCCTGAGGGCAAGCCCGGTCGCCGTATTTGCCAACTGGCCGAAGAACGCAATATGGATCTGATTATTCTCGGTTCTCCCGATCGCCGTCCCACCATTGCCAAGGGGCTGCCTGACCTAGACAAGATCCTGGGCGAGTCGCTGACCGACTTTGTGCGGGTCTATGCTCCCTGCCCGGTGCTGTTGACCCGAATGGCAGCCTAGGTAATCTATAGCGTTGTTCCTCTGCTGTCGATGGCAGAGGAACAACGGTAATGCCGCCATCAATCCTGAGAAGGGTATGGCGTTGGGTAACTGCCTGTAAAAATTCGTAATGCAAACGGTCGTCAAATCGGTCTAAGTTAAACAAATGTGGCCATTGTCATGGCATGTTACGGCTTCTCATAATTGAAGCTCGTCTGTCTGGCCAGGCATTGTCTAACCGAAACTCCGTTTAAACCTCACCTTTTAATTCACCCTAGAGCGAGACAGTCAGCATGAGCAGTAACCTATCCACCGAGCTGCGCGAAGGCACCAAGAAAGCCCACACCATGGCCGAAAACATGGGCTTTGTGCGCTGCTTTCTGCGGGGCGTGGTTGAGAAGAACTCTTACCGCAAGCTGGTGGCCAACTTCTACTACGCCTATGCAGCGATGGAAGAAGAGCTAGAGCGCCACAAAGATCATCCGGTTGTCTCTAAGATTTACTTTCCTGAGCTGCACCGCAAGGCCTCTCTGGAGTCTGACCTGGCCTACTACTACGGCCCCAACTGGGCAAATGAGATTTCGATGACCCCCGGTGGCCAGCGCTACGTCGATCGCATCCGTGAAGTGGCCAACAGCAACCCCGAGCTGCTGGTGAGTCATTCCTACACCCGCTACATTGGCGATCTGTCGGGGGGTCAAATTCTCAAGGGTATTGCCCAGCGGGCGATGAACCTCTCGGAGGGCGAGGGCACGGCGTTCTACGAGTTTCCTGAAATTTCCGATGAGAAGGCGTTTAAGGCCAAGTATCGCGAGTCGATGGATGCGGCCCCGGTGGACGATGCCATGGTGGCCAGCATTGTGGACGAGGCCAACGATGCCTTTGGCCTAAACATGGAAATGTTTAAGGAGCTGGAGGGGAATTTGATCAAGGCGATCGGTCAGATGCTGTTTAACACCTTGACCAGCCGCCGTCGCCGGGGCAGCACCGAGCTGGCCACCGCCGAGTAGAATTTTCGGCTTATTCTAAACCGTTAGTTCTTACTTTTCGAGCACCGCATTGAGGAAGTGACTTGCCGTCGCTTCCTCAATTTTTTGGGGCGTAGGGTGCATTAGCGCAGCAATGCACCGCGAACTGAGCAGAGAGTAATTGGTCTTAAAGCCAGATCTACCGCTGGGGGCGTTTCGATTGCCCCCAGACCCCGTCGACCAGGGCCGTTCCGCCGCCCTGGACCCAACGGAAAGGATTGACCTACCATCGGTTTAAACCTCTGTCCTGCAAATCTATCTGTCCTTCTCTGAGCCCAATGATTTGTAGCATCGTAGGGTGGGCACTGCCCACCACTGGAGCAGGGCAATCGTCAAAGCACTAACCTGGTAGGGTGAGTGACTAGCTAAATGGGGGTGCATGAAAGCAGCGGTGATCTGGTTACAAAAACTCATTTACGGCTGGAGGTGGCAGCAGGCAGGTTTGGTTGCCCTGAGCGGGGTGTTGATGGCGATCGCGCTACCGCCCTGGAGCCTGTGGCCGCTGGCCTGGGTGGGGCTGGTGCCGCTGTGGTGGGTGGTGCGGGCCACGCCCCAGGTGGGGCTGGCTGCGGCCTATGGGCTGCTGTGGGGGCTGGTGTACTACGGCATTTCGCTAGCCTGGATTACCCACCTGCACCCGCTGATGTGGATGGGGGTGCCCTGGGGCAGCAGCGTTGCGATCGCCCTCTCCTCCTGGCTCTTCATCGTCCTTTGGGGTTCTGTCTGTATTGCGGTGTGGGGCGGGGCGATCGCCTGGGCAGCCCATCGCTGGCCCAGCCGCCGGTTCTGGCTGGTGCTTGCCGGTACTGCCCTATGGTGCGCTCTCGAAGCCCTCCGCAACCACAGCCCCCTCGACTGGTCGCCCCTCAGCCTCACCCAAAGCCCCAACAACCTGTGGATTTTGCACCTGTCCCGACTCTCCGGGCCAGGTGCCATCACCGCCATTCTCGTCGCCACCAACGGCCTCCTCGCCCTCGCCTTTTCCCCCGTCCCCACGCTCCTGGGCAGCCCTTCCCCCCCCTCCCACCCTCCCACCCCCCCACTCCCCTACCCCTTACTCCCCCGCCGCCCCCTCGCCCTCATGGCGATCGCTCTAGTTCTTCTAGGCCACACCCTCGGTGCCCTCCTCTATGCCCACGAGGCCGTTCCCGCCGATCAGGCTCTCACCCTGGGCCTCATCCAGGGCAATGTGCCCACCCGCGAAAAGCTGACGCCCCAGGGGGTTAACCAGGCGTTAGAGGGCTACACCAGCGGCTACCGCGCCCTGGTGGCCCAGGGGGTAGAGGCGGTGGTGACGCCGGAGGGGGCGCTGCCGCAGCTGTGGAACCCAAACTCGCCCCAGATCGCGGCCATCCTGCGCACGGTGGAGCAGGATGGGGTGCCCCTGTGGCTGGGCACCTTTGCGCCGGTACCGGGGGCAGGGCGGCAGCAGTACACCCAAAGCCTGCTCGAAATTCGCCCCGACGGCCAGGCCCACGGTCGCTACGACAAGGTGCAGCTGGTGCCTCTGGGAGAATACGTGCCCTTTGAGGCGGTGCTGGGTCGCCTGATCAGTCGCCTGTCGCCGCTGGATAGCTATCTGGTGCCGGGGGCCGCCGATCAACGGTTTGAAACCAGCGTGGGTCAGGGTGTCGTGGGCGTGTGCTACGAGTCGGCCTACAGCCGTCTGTTTCGCCCGCAGGTGAGCAGCGGTGGCGAGTTCATCGTTACCGCCTCTAACAACGACCCCTACCCGGTGGGGATGATGCGGCAGCACCACGGGTTTGACGTGCTGCGGGCGGTAGAGAGCGATCGCTGGGCGCTGCGGGTCACCAATACCGGGCTCTCGGGCCTAGTCGATCACCACGGTCGCACAGTCTGGCTGGGGGAGCCCCACACCTATCTGATCCACCGGGCTGAGCTGGAACGCCGTCAAACGCTCACCCCCTACATACGCTGGGGCGACTGGCTGACGCCGCTGCTGCTGGGCCTGGGGGTGCTGGGGTGGCGCGATCGGCGCTGACAATAGTTTTAAGTTTTAAGTTTTGAATTATTTCCCCAATTCAAAATTCAACACTCAAAACTTACCCGCATCCGCCTGGGGCCTGAAGAAGTCAAGCGTTGCCAACAGGGCTCCACCGACGATCAGCCCGCAGGCCAGCCCCACCGACCAGGTCGCCTCTGCCCGACCAGACCCGATCAGCAGCAGGGTCGAGAGCAGCGGCGCGGCGTAGGAGAGTGCCCCCAGCACCCGAATATTGCCGTGTTTCACCCCGTAGTCCCAGGTGAAGAAGGCCAGCCCCACCGGCCCCAGCCCCAGGGCGGCAATGGCAAGCCACTCCCCGCCCGCAGGCACCACCGTGGGCTCAAACAGCGCGTGGCAGACCCAGGCCAGCAGGGCCGTGGCCCCGCAAAAGCCCCCCACTGCACTGGTCGGAATCGCCCCAAAATACCTGGAGAGAATGGAGTAGCCCGACCAGGTGAGGGCGCAGACCAGGGCCGCCAGGTACCCGGTGGTGTACTGGGCGTCAAAGCTGAAGCTCTGCCCCCTGGTGACCAGCAGCCCCGCGCCGAGAAAGCCCGCGATCGCCCCCGCCCCGTGAAACCACCGCAGCCGCTCGCCGGGCAGCAGCGCCGAAAAAAACACAATCAGCAGCGGCCACAGATAGGCGATCAGGCTGGCCTCCACCGCCGGGGCGTGGCGCAGCGCCAGAAAATAGAAAAAGTGGTAGCCAAACAGCCCGACAATCCCTAAAGCCCAAACCCGCCAGGGTAGGTTGAGATGCCGCAGGATAGAACCTCCGGCCCGCAGCCAGGCGGCGACACCGATGAAAAATGCGATCGTAAACGCCATGGCCGTCAGCTGAAAGGGCGGCACGGTGCCGCTCAGGTCGGTGAGCAGCGCCAGGGTGGCCCACATCAGCACCGCTGAGAAGCCGATGGCCGTTGACCGTTGTTGGTTTTCTCTGGGCTCCACAATGTCCTCCTCTGCTTCTCCCTAGCTGTGTATTGTAGAGAGGCTGCTGCCGAAAACGTCTTCACAGCAACTGTAAAGGTCACGATGGAGCTCAACCAGCCGCTGCTGTCGGTGGAAAATCTGGGTCGCCAGCTGTCGCATCGGTGGCTGTGGCGCGGGGTGAGTTTTGAGCTGCGCTCGGGAGACTGGATGGGCCTAGTCGCCCCCTCCGGCGCGGGCAAAACGCTGCTGCTGCGCAACCTGGTGCTGCTCGACCCGATTCAGCAGGGCGCGGTGAGCTTTGAGGGCAAAACCCCGATCGAGTGGGGGCTGCCCGCCTACCGCAGTCGCGTCATGGTCGTGCCCCAGCGGGCGATCGCCTTCGAGGGCACCGTGCAGGCCAACCTCCAGCAGGTGTTTGACCTGGGGGTTTACAGCCAGCGCCGCTTCGACTCCATTCGCATTCAAGCCTGGCTAGACAAACTCGGTCGCAGTGCCAGTTTTCTCCAGCTTCAGGGTTCCAGGCTTTCGGGGGGCGAGGCGCAGATTTTGGCCCTGCTGCGGGCCTTGCAGCTCGACCCCCAGGTGCTCTTACTCGACGAGCCCACCGCCTCCCTCGATGCCGCCACCACCGCCCAAGTCGAAGCGCTGCTGCGCGACTGGCTGCAGGAGCCCGGTCGGGCCTGCATTCTCACCAGCCACGACACCGAGCAAATTCACCGGGTCACTAACCGCCAGCTCAACCTGGGGGAATTTGCTTGACAGGGCAAGGTATAAGGTACAGGGTGTGACCCTGACCCCTGACACCCACTCCCCCTCAGCTCACCCATGGAAACAAACTACATTGCCATTGGCACCGGGCAGCTGGCCCTGGCGGCACTGCTGATTTTGGTCAATGTGGCGCTGTCGGTGGCGCTGCGGCTGGGGCTGGCGCGATCGCTGCTGATCGCCTCCCTGCGGATGGTGGTGCAGCTGCTGCTGATCGGCTTTGTGCTGGAGTGGCTGTTTACCCAGGACAATCCACTGGTGATTGTGGGCATTAGTCTGGTGATGGCGGCGATCGCAGGCATGGCCTCGGTCAACCGCACCCAGCGCCGCTTTGCCGGTATTTACTGGAACAGTCTGCTGTCGGTGCTGGTCGCCTCCGCCCTGGTCACCGGCTTTGCCATGGTCAGCATCATTGGCGTGCGGCCCTGGTACGACCCCCAGTACCTGATTCCGCTGCTGGGCATGGTGCTGGGCAACACCCTCAACGGCATTTCTCTGGGCCTAGACCGCTTTATGGAAGACCTGGTGGCCCAGCGCGATCAGGTCGAAACCCTGCTGGCCCTGGGGGCCAGCCGCTGGGAAGCCGCCCACAAAACCGTGCGCGACGCCATTCGCGTCGGCATGATACCGACTATCAACTCGATGATGGTCATGGGGGTGGTGAGCCTACCGGGAATGATGACCGGGCAAATTTTGGCTGGGGCCGACCCCATCGATGCGGTGCGCTACCAGATTGTGATTATTTTTATGATCGCTGCCGCCGCCGCCCTGGGGATCTTTGGCGTGGTGCTGCTGGCCTACCGCCGCCTGCTCAGCCCCGACCACCAGCTGCGGCTCGACTATCTAGAAAAAGCCAGGCCGTAGCCCTCGAGATGGGATCATAAGACCAGACCCACGGCAGAAGAACGCTCTATGACCACTCCCCTTTCTGTTTTAGTTACTGGTGCCACCGGGCGCACCGGGGCGATCGCCCTCCAAAAACTGCGGCAGCGGCCCGAGCAGTTTTTGGCTAAAGGCTTTGCCCGCTCGGAGGCAAAGGTGCAAGAGCTGTTTGGCACCACCGACGGGTTTTATTTTGGGGATGTGGGCGATCGCGATCGCCTCACCGCTGCCCTAGCCGGTTGCCAGGCCCTGGTTATTCTCACCAGCGCCGTCCCCCAGATGAAAGCGCCGCCAGAGCCAGGGCAGCGACCCGAGTTTACCTATCCCGCCGGGGGCACCCCCGAGCAGGTAGACTACCACGGTCAGATCAACCAGATCGAAGCCGCCAAAGCCGCCGGAGTCAGCCACGTTGTCCTGGTCGGCTCCATGGGGGGCACCAATGAGCAGCACCCCCTCAACCGCATGGCCAACGGCAATATTTTGATCTGGAAGCGTCGGGCAGAGGCCTACCTAATTGACTCTGGCCTCGACTACACCATCATTCGAGCGGGCGGGCTGCAAGATCAGCCGGGGGGTAAGCGCGAGCTGCTCGTCGGCAAAGATGATGCGCTGCTGGCCAATCCTCCCGAGGGCATTGCCACCGCCATTCCCCGCGCTGACGTGGCCGAGGTGGTGGTGCAGGCCCTGCTACAGCCCGCCGCCCGCAACAAGGCCTTTGACGCGATCGCGAAGCCAGAGGGCACCCCCGGCGCTCTCGTCACCACAGACTTTGCCGCTCTCTTTGCCCAGACTACCCCAGGGCTGTAAAACGGTTTCGGCAGGCAGTTCCAACACTACTCCGACAGGCGGCAGCGGCTAAAGTCGATCTGCGGCCCCGTAGAGTACTGCACCAGACTGCGCCCTGCGGCCAGGGCGGCACTGCTGGCAGCATAGGTTTCGCCATCGGTCAGGGTAGACAACTCGGGCGTAATCACCCAGCAGCAAAAACCTGTCCCAGGCCGATAGGTGACAGCCACAACCCAATCGGTGAGGGCAATTAGAGTATTGAGCTGATCGTGTGCCATGGGCTAACCCCTCCACAGGTTTGGAAGGCCCTTGTCAGGACTATCTGGTGCAGCAAACTTGAATTTAGGAATACTGGGCGGACTAGGATAACTACCTATTGTGATTTAGGTCAATTGTACTATACTGGTTTTCTGAAGACAACTGTCCTGGGGTGCAGGGGTCTTGTCCTACAGCATTGAGGCGACTATGGCGGCAAAGAAAGGCGGAAGCAAAGAGCAAACCGAAAAGGAAAAAGCCCTCACCATGGTGCTGGGCCAGATTGAGCGCAACTTTGGCAAAGGCTCCATCATGCGCCTGGGCGATGCCGCCCGCATGAAGGTTGAGACTATTCCCACCGGGGCCCTCACCCTCGATTTGGCCCTAGGGGGCGGTCTGCCCAAGGGGCGCATCATCGAAATCTATGGCCCAGAGAGTTCGGGTAAAACCACCGTAGCCCTGCACGTGCTGGCCGAAGTGCAGAAAATGGGCGGAGTCGCAGCCTTTGTGGATGCTGAGCACGCCCTCGACCCGATCTACGCCGCCGCCCTGGGGGTCAACGTCGAAGAGCTGCTGGTGTCTCAGCCCGACACGGGCGAGATGGGACTTGAGGTGGTCGATCAGCTGGTGCGATCGTCGGCCATTGACGTTGTCGTCGTAGACTCGGTCGCCGCCCTTGTGCCCCGCGCTGAGATCGAGGGGGAGATGGGCGATGCCCACGTGGGCCTGCAAGCGCGACTGATGAGCCAGGCCCTGCGAAAAATCACCGGCAGCATTGGTAAGTCCCAGTGCACGGTCATCTTCTTAAACCAGCTGCGCCAAAAAATCGGCATCTCCTACGGCAACCCCGAAGTCACCACCGGGGGCAACGCCCTCAAGTTCTACGCCTCGGTGCGTCTCGATATTCGCCGCATTCAAACCCTCAAAAAAGGCACCGAAGAGTACGGCATTCGCGCCAAGGTCAAGGTTGCCAAAAACAAGGTGGCCCCGCCCTTCCGCATCGGCGAGTTCGACATTCTCTTTGGTCAGGGCATCTCCACCATGGGCTGCCTGGTTGACCTGGCCGAGCAGCACGGAGTGATTGTCCGCAAGGGGGCCTGGTACAGCTACGAAGGCGACAACATTGGCCAGGGGCGCGAGAACACCATCCAGCGCCTGCAAGAGGATGCTGAGTTTGCCGCCAAGGTCGAAGCCCAGGTGCGAGAAAAGCTTGAGATCGGCGGTGCGGCGGCAGAGGCCATCGATGTGGAGATCGAGGCCGAAGACGAAACCTACCTGGACGAGGACGAGTAACCTCGACCTCATGCCCAAACAGTGTTCAAAAGCCAGATTTTTCATAAGGGGACTCTGGCTTTTTGAGCAGGGCAAAACTCGAACTCCACGCCTAGACAGTAAGGGAAAGTAGATCGACCGCTGGCTGCGTCAGGTAGTTCAGGCGTAAGATGGCTGTATCTTTTGCCTCAATGCTGTTATTGCGGCACCAGCTATGCCCACCTACACCTACAAGCCCCCCGTTGCTGAGCTGTTGAGCTATGGCGAGAGTGAGGACAACACTTCAAAGGACTGGCCCAACTATGTGCAAGCGCTGGGGCTAATCGCCGATCATGTCCCTGCCTTGATTCAAATGGTTGAGGATGAGCAGCTGTGGGAGCTGTTCATGGGCAACTTCGATCGCGAAGACGAGTTTACAGACGCCGGTTTAGACCCCGATGCAGCGCTTTGGGCTCCTATTCACGCCTGGCGATCGCTGGGGCAGCTGCAAGCCGTTACAGCCATCCCAACCCTCGTCCGGGTTTTGCAGCGGCACGACTTGGACTGGTGTTGGGAGGAGCTGCCCCAGGTTTTTGGCCTGATGGGAGCTGGAGCGCTTGACCCTTTAGAGGAACTGCTCTCCACCAAAATTGATTACAACAACAAAATTACCCTGATAGAGGGGATTGGCAGAGTTGCCAAGGCGTTCCCCGATCTGCGCGATCGCACCGTAGCAGCACTCACCCGACAGCTGAGCCACTTCAAAAATCACCACCGCTCCGTCAACGGGGCCATCATTGCACAGCTGCTCGATTTTAAGGCGACTGAAGCGGTGCCGGAGATGGAAGCCGCCTACGGCGCGAAAAAGGTCGATGAGATGTTTGCAGGCTCTTGGGCCAGGGTACAGATCGACCTGGGGCTCAAACAGGAGTCAGACTTTACTCCCGAAGAGTTAGCAATTCACTACAGCCCCATGCAGGAGCAAATGATGGCTAACATCAGGGCGTCTCTCGATCGCCCCAAGCCCAGCGGACTTCACAGCCGACGAGGCATTTCATTCGAGAAACCGCCAGAATTTAAGGACATTGCGGCTCAAGCAAACACCAAAAAGCCGAACGCCAAAACTGGCTTTGGCGGCGGGCGACCATCCGCCCCAAAAAAGAGCAAGAAGAAGTAGAAGTGCCAATCAACACTGGCAACTTGATCGTCATTAGGTAGATTGACCAGACCACGCCAACCCATCGGCAAAAAACTTTAAGATAGGTAAAGACTCTACCTGTCGCTGGGAGCTAAATCCGTTCGTGCAACTCGCTTCTGGTTCAACCGATAGTTGGGCTGAAAACTCCCCATCGGGCTCCACTGTGCTAGACATCCGCGATCTCTCTAAGGTTTACGGGCGGGGCAAACAGCGGTTTGAAGCGGTGAGACAGGTCTCCTTAACCCTGCACCAGGGAGAGGTGCTCGCCTTTTTAGGCCCCAACGGTGCCGGCAAGACCACCACCATCAAGATGATTGCGGGCCTGGTGCGCCCCACCCTCGGGCTGGTTACCGTGGCGGGAGAAGACCCCCACCGCCAGCCCCGTGCCCTGCGTCACATTGGTGCAGTGCTGGAGGGCAACCGCAACCTGTACTGGCGGCTAACGCCAGCAGAAAATCTGGACTATTTCGGTGTGCTGCGGCAGGTGTCCCGCAAGGTCGCCCATCGTCGAGGGCTAGAACTGCTGGCCCGCTTTGGGCTGGAGGAAAAGCGCCATACCCCGGTGCAAAAGCTCTCCCGCGGCATGCAGCAAAAGGTGGCGATCGCCGTCGCCCTGATCCACAATCCCAAACTGCTGCTGCTGGATGAACCTACCCTGGGGCTAGACGTGGAGGCCAGCGAAATGGTCAAAGCCCTGGTGCGCCAGATTGCCCAGGAAGGCCGAGCCGTTCTGCTAACCACCCACCAGCTTGACGTGGCCGAAGAACTCTCTGACCGGGTGGCGATCATTCGCCGGGGCCGCATCATTGCCGAGCAGTCCACTGAATCCCTGCTCAGGGAATTTTCCAGTTCCACCTATCACCTGGAGGTAGAAGGCGATCTTTCCCCCCAGCAGATCCACGCGGTGACTCAGCTAGGGGCGACGGTGCAGGGCAGGCAGATTGCCTACGCTGGCACCCCAGAAAATCTCTACGCGCTGCTGGGGGCATTGAGCCCGGTGCCGCTGGTGGCAGTACAGCGTGATCGCGCCGACCTCACCCAGGTATTTCTCAAACTGGTCAAAGACCACCCGGCTTCCCCATGATCGATTTGCTGTACGCCGAACTCAAGCGCACCTGGATTCAGTTCATTCGCTACCCCACCGAGGTGATCTCTGGGGTAGTCATCATCATGGCCGTTTTTTACGGGCTGTTTGCCAGCGCCCAGTACATTGCCGGGCCGGGATTTGCCTTTGGCGATCGCCTCGACGCCGTGGTGCTCGGCTACGCCCTGTGGACGCTGATTATTTCTGTCAACAACGACATTGCCATTAACCTCCAGATCGAGGCCGAAACCGGTACCCTTGAGCAGGTCTTTCTATCTCCCTTTGGGGCACCGCGAGTATTTTTAGCCCGAGCCTTTGCCAGCCTGGCCCTGCGGTTGCTCATCCTGATAGTGGTGTTGCTGCTGCTGATGGGCATCTCCGGCAGCCGTCTGGCCTTTCCCCCCAGCCTGCTGCTGCCGCTGGCTGCGCTGCTGCTGGCCGGTTACGGTCTGGCCTTTTTGCTGGGAGCGGTGGCGCTGGTGTTTAAGCGGGTGCAGCAAATTTTGGGAATTTTTCAGTTCCTGCTGCTGTTTCTGCTGGCGGCACCCCTTGAAGAATCTACCGGCCTGATGCAGTATCTGCGGTTTCTGTTGCCCATGCTGCCCAGCACCGGCCTGCTGCGCGACCTCATGGCCCGAGGCCTGGGTCTAGACTGGCTCACCTACGGTTTGGCCCTGCTCAATGGAATCGTCTACTTTGCCCTGGGGTTGTTCGTTTTCCGCTGGGCAGAAGCCACCGCCAAGCAGCGGGGCTCCCTGAGCGGGTACTAGGGCGGCGGCTGAAAAAGCGTTTTTCAATGGTGGGCAGTGCCCACCCTACAGCGGCTAGACCCATGCGAATCGCATAACCTCGGTTCATTCCCCACGTCCGGTGGGAGCATTGCATGCAGTGCCCCTACAAAGCGGTTAAGGCGTGACCGGGCGAAGGGGGCCGTTGTAGAGGATTGCAAAAGTCCGGTCGGGGTTTACCAGCACTTCCGTTTCAAAGGAGAAGGTGGGATCGCCGTTGATATCGCGATCTTCGGGGCGAAAGCCCTTGAAAGTAAACAGCAAGGAACCGTCCTCACTAATCACCACCGGGGCGTTTGCCGTGGGGCCATGCATGGCGGGCTCAGCCATATAGTTCTCCAGCCCGCCATTGGCAGCCTCGGCAGCAGCGCGGGCTATGTTTCTGCCTCGCAGCACGAAGAGTCGGTCTACGTCGCCCTGGGGCGAAGAACTGGCGGGGGTAGCGGAGGACTGAGCCGGGGTGCTGGTTTGGGAGAGGCTTACCAACCCCAGGGCGAGGGCTAAGACTAACCAATATCGCATCGCAGAATACCTAGAGGACAGGACAAGATCTCATAACTGTTTCCCTAGGTTCGACTACATTTCCGGATCTGGGGCTGGGGTAGGCGACATCTAGAGAAACTGCTATGACGGCAGGTAAACCCGCCGCAGCACCCCAACCCACTATAGCGATTCTGGACGGGGTGCAGGATGAGGGGTAGGCCAGTTCATTGCGGGTGCCCAGGCTTTGTCCTAACGGCGTCCGTTTCTCTAATCCTCAGTGCGGCCTCACCCAATGATGAATGGTCCGCTGGACAACCAAGACGCGCTGCAACCCTGCCCGAGTCTTGGCGTAGAGATTCTGACGCCGACGATAAGCGCTACACCGTCGTCCTAGGGCCGCATTCTGGCATCTTAGGGCCGCATTCTGGGCCACCCTTCGGGAAGTCTGACGCCTACGTTATGATTCGCATGCACGAGTGTACACCTCATCTCCTTCTAGCGTCACCTCTCGACCTGCTGGGGCCGAGGGTGACCAGGCATCAACCTGATGTGCCAAGCGCTCTTCCCGGCGCAGAATTGTTGAGTGAGATTTACCGAAAGCGCGGCCTGCCGCCCGCGCTCCCATCCCTTCGGTGCGGCTAGTCAATGCCGTGGCCACCAATGAACCAGTATCCTTCAAAAATGCTGGATAAGTCCCCCTACAATCAGATGCCTACGACTGGAGCAAATCCATCAGCAACACCTCCCACACCAGGCGGGGCTGTACGAAGCGGCGCAGGTAGCTTTTGGCGGTTTCAAGTCTGGGCAGCCAGTGGGGGCTTTCGGCGGGGTAGCTCTGCCAGTACCAGTTGAGCAGGTAGTCGAGCAGCCAGAGCTGCGATTCGGTATCGAGGGCCTTGGCCACCTGGCGGGCCTGCTCTAGGGCGTCGCGTAGGCTGCGGGGGGGCTGGTGCAGGGCGGTGAGCAGCTCAGGAGGGATGGTTTGAAGCTGGTTGTAGGCAGCGATCGCCCCCCCTGGGCTGCCCTGGGCCATAGCCAGCATCTGCGGCTGCCCCAGCACCTCGGGCTGCCCTACCCGTTCGAGCACTGTTGCCATATCCGCCGCATTTAGCCGCTGAAAGGGAATCGTCTGACAGCGCGAGACCAGCGTGGGCAGCAGCGCCTGGGGGCCGGGGGCCAGCAGAATAATCGTCGCCTGCCCCGGTTCTTCTAGGGTTTTAAGCAGGCCGTTGGCGGCCCCTTCGGCCATAGTCTCGGCGGCCTCGATCACCACTACGGCGCGGGGCGCTTCCAGGGGCGGACGGCTGAGGAACTGGGCAATCTGGCGCACCTGCTCCAGACGAGTTTGGGGCGGGCTTTTGCGGGAGATCCCTGCCTCAGCCGCCTGGGAGGCCCCGACCAGCTTGCCCTGGTGCAGGTAGGTGGGTTCGACCCACAGCAGGTCGGGGTGGTTGCGCTGGGCGATGCGTCGTGCCAGGCTCGGGGCCGAAACCGCAACCTCGGGGGCAAACAAAATCTCGGCAAAGCGCTCCGCCGCCATCCGGCGACCGACCCCGTTGGGGCCAGCAAACAGGTAGGCCGGGGCCACTCGCCGCTGCTCCACCGCGCGACAGAGCAAAGCAACGGCGGTCTCCTGGCCCACTAAGCCGTCAAACTGGGGGCGTACCACTGCTGCAAATAGTCCTCCACAACGGCAAAAATCTCGGCGGCGACGGTCTCTATGGCGGCGGCGGCATCGATCGCCACAATCCGCTCGGGATGCTGCATCGCCAGGGTTTCAAACCCCCGCTGCACGCGCTGGTGAAACGCCAGATCGGCCTGCTCCATGCGATCGGCGACTCCCCGCTGCCGGGTGCGGGCCAGCCCGGTAGCAACGTCGAGGCTGAGCCACAGGGTAAGGTCGGGTACCAGGCCTCCGGTGGCCACCTGGTTAAGTTGGTCAATCAAGTCTAAGTCGATGCCGCGCCCGTAGCCCTGGTAGGCCACGGTAGAGTCGGTATAGCGATCGCACAGCACCCAGCAGCCCCTTGCCAAGGCCGGCTTAATCACCTCTTCCACATGCTGGGCCCGATCGGCGGCGTAGAGCAGCAGCTCGGCCCGGCTAACCATCGGCGCACCACCGCGATCGCTCAGCAGCAGCTGGCGCAGGCCCGCACCCAGCTCCGTGCCCCCCGGCTCGCGGGTCGTCAAAATTTGGGGAACGAAGCCGCGGCGCTGGAGTTGATGCAGGCGATCGCTCTGCGGCAGCGCCGCGTGCAGCCGCTTTAGCTGAGTCGATTTGCCGCAGCCCTCCACCCCTTCAAACACCAGCAGCTTACCCGGCATAGTTCACTTTTGTTACCGCCTCTGTAAATTGCCCCTTAAGCTTACATAAAAGGAGCACCGCCCCCAGGGCCAGCCCCACAACGGACTATGGTATACATTAAGATACAAACCGGACTGGTGCCATACTAAGGTCAAGGGTGAAAGTCAGCCTGTCAAACACAGGCCTACCACGACCAGGCACTGACCAGTAGTTACACGGTCTCAGCGAGGACGCCTATGGCCCGGTATACCAACACACTTCCCGTCTCTGCCGCCACTGCTCGGCTGCGCGACGCCATTGTCAGCTCACTGCAAGCCTGTGGGCTCAACATGGTCTACGAAACCAACGACTACCTCATGGCCAAAGAGCAGCCTGGGCAGGTTTCCCTATCTCAGCTCACCACCATTGAGGTGCTGATTAACCCGCCCACCGTAGCCGCCGACGCTGCCCTGGTAAACCTGGTAGTTAGCAACGAAGAGCTTCCCCTCAGCCGCAACAACCACTGCGAACAGGTATTTAGCGCGGTAAACCAGGCCATTGTTGCCCTGGTCTGAGGATCCGTAACTATTCAATAGATAGTCGGCCAACCCGCCCCAACCTGAGCCAGCGTTGAAGGCAAATCGTGGGGACTGTCCCGCTAAATTTCCGTGTCATCGTCCAGGCTATCCGACTCTTCCTCCCCCTCTTCCACCATATTGGGACTGATGAGCGTAATATCAAACTCATCGGGGGGTAGCGTAGACTGGCTATCTCGCTTGAGCTGGTAATAGATGGCGCGGGCCTGAGGCCCAAAGACGATCTCATCTTCGTTTTTAAGGTCGTGGGCCTGAAGCTTGCGCCCGTTGATCAACATACCGTTAGCGCTGGGCTTGCCCTTGAGGTTGCCGTCTACAATGCGGTAGTAAAACGTGTCATCGTCCTTGGGGAGCTGTACCAGGGTGGCATGGTGCCGCGACACGAACTGAGACGACAGGCGAATGTCGCACTTAGGGTCTCGCCCAATGGAATAGACCGACCCGTCCAAGACAATTTCTCGGCGGCCCTTACTGTCTTCAACAATGAGAATATTACTGAGTTTGGTGTGGAGTGGCATGCGCTGACACTAGCAAAAACGGAGCTCAGAATCGGTCGAGAAGGAACGAGGACCTTATTAATGGAGAGCTGTAGAGCGTGTCGTGTTAACCACCCCACCGCCACGACTGCTCCTAAAAGCCGGCCTTTAACCATCGCAGATGCAGCCCAAACCCGAGCTGACTCACACTAGCGTATCGTTAGCCAGGGGGGCATAGCCCTGAGAATGCACTCAATAGTTGCTCTATAGTTTACCCCCTAGATGCCTTGCCTGAATGGTAGCAGAATCTTTCTCAGGTGATTGCTTCGTTTGACCGGCATCCATCAACTAGGGATGACCTGTAGCCGTTACCCCGAGCCCAGCTTTGCCCATCGGCCCCTTTAGGCTTACCCCAGGCCAGGACTAGTCAGCCGAGTCAACCTCCAGCTCTTCCCAGGGGCCAGAGTTGACGTTGCGCAGCCGCTTGAGCATCCAGTCAAAACGAATGCTGCCCATGGAGAGCATATCGCCCATTTCGTCAAGCCCAACGTCGTTAAGGCTGGCCACAGGTCGCCAGTGCTCACCCTGCAAATGCTTCACGGTGCTGCGCAGACGGCTAGAGAGCAAAATGGCCAGGGCTCGATAAAAACGCGAGGCAAACCATATATCCTGCTGGAGCTTATGGCGCAGTTGACTACAGGAGATAGCCAGCACAATACCGGGTTCGAGGGCGGTTACCGTTGCCGAGGGGGGTTGACCATCGACAAAAGACATCTCGCCCACCACCTCGCCTGTGGCCAGCTGAGCAATGGGCTGGTCGCTGATGGCCGCCACCGAAACCTCTAAGCTACCGTTTAGAATAAGGTAGATATCGTCGCAGGCGGCACCTTCACGAATTAACACCTCTCCCGGTTGCAGTTCTCGACGCTGACCAGCATCAATCAGCCAGTCAACGTCTTCATCTTCTAAAACCCCGAGAATGAATACCACACGCTTCATGGCTGCGGCCCCACGTCACAATACCCCAACCGCCCAGGGCGGTGATCACAGCACCCACTGGCTTGCGCCCCCAGCAGAGGCCCAGTCAAGGGCATTGCCGCATCGCTACTGGATATCAATCCATGCCAGTTTTCTAACATAACTTACGATGGGATGTAAGTAACCTTACCCTAGGGCCGGGGTTCTGCAACAGTTCTCAACACCGGTTGAAGGATGTTGCAGGATTGAGGCTTGGCCCTTCGGACGACTGTTGATTGCCCAATTCTTACCCGCATTTTTGATGACTACCGCTACCCCAGGAACGGCGATCGCCGCCTTTGCCCTCACCGATGATGTGGCTGTGTGCGCCTACTTTTTGGGCCAAAGTATTGATCTTGGGGCTCTAACCCCGTCCAGCGGAGCTGCGTTGCCCCCCTCTTCGCCGCTGATGGTGCCCGTTGGTGAGGGCGGGCAGGGGGTGCTGTTTAGCTATGGGGCCGTGGTGCTGTTTGGCCTTTCAGAAGCTGCGGAACAGGCGTTTATCGCCAGCCTCCGGCCCTACATTGACCATCCCATCGACCACCCTGAGACCGAAGCTGCCACCATTCGCCTGACCCCTGACAGCAGCGGCAAGGTACAGGATGGGCTGATTTTTTTATCGTCCCTCGATGGACTGCGCCTGCACCTGGTGGCCGATGTGATGGCAAAGAGCGTGGTGCTGGCCTACTACGAAATCGGCGCGGCGGCAGTGTTTGACCGCATTGAACCCTACGCCGTGGAGCTGCAACACCAGCACCGCCCTCGGGTGCAGGGCGACCAGTTGCTCCAGCAGATTGGCCAAACGCTGATGATTCAGCACAAGATTGTGGGTCGGGTTGAAATAGTCGACAAGCCCGAGCTGCTGTGGGAATACCCTGAGCTTGACCCCCTCTACCACCGCCTGGAAGACGAGTACGAAATTCGCGATCGCCACTCGGCCCTGGAGCGCAAGCTTGACCTAGTCAGCCGCACCGCCGAAACTGTGATCGACCTCCAGCGGCACCAGACCGGCCTGCGGCTGGAGTGGTATGTGGTGCTGCTGATTGTGATAGAAGTGCTGCTGTCGCTCTATGACCTGTTTGTTCGCCCCCGCTGAGGTACCCGATGGGACAGTCGATTGTTGTCAATCAAACCGAGTTTGAGCAGGCGGTGCTGCAACCCTCCTTTGAGCAGCCGGTGCTGGTCGATTTTTTTGCCACCTGGTGCGGCCCCTGTCAGCTGCTCAAACCCATGCTCGAGAAGCTGGCCCAGGAGTACGACTTCACCCTGGCCAAGGTCGATATTGACGCCAACCCAGAGCTGGCCCAGGCATTCAGGGTCGAAGGAGTGCCCGACGTGCGTATTGTCACCCAGGGGCAGGTGCAGGAGGGGTTTGTGGGGGTGCTGCCCGAGCCGCAGCTGCGCGAACTGCTGGCCAGCCTGGGCCTGCAATCCTCCTTGGAGCAAGATCTGGCCCTGTTTGAAGCCGCCCAGGCTAGCGGCGACAAAGCAGAGATCTTGTCTGCCCTGGCGACGCTGCTGACCCGCTACCCCAACAACGGCCAGATGTTGCTCAAGGCCGCCCAGGTGTACCTGGCCCAGGGAGATGATGCCCTGGCCAGCCAGTATTTGGATTTGATTGACCTCAATGACCGCACCACCGCCGCCCAGGCCGACGGCATCCGGGGCCTCTTGACCCTGCGCCAGTCCCTGGCAGATTTGGGGGATTCTGACTTAGACATTGCCTATGGAACTGCTGGCCAGGCGGCGCTGAAGGGCGATTTTACTGCCGCCCTGGAGGGCTTTTTGGGCGTGGTGGAGCGCGATCGCACCTACCGCAGCGACGCCGGTCGCAAGGCCATGCTGACCGTATTCAAACTGCTGGGCGACAGCGACCCGCTCACCGTCATCTACCGCAAACGCCTGATGCAGGCCCTCTATTGAGCAACCCTTTACTTAGGAAAGTTTGAAGATATCAGGCCCAGGACGTTTGGTTAAAGCCACGACAGTTATTCTAGAAGTAGTTCCCTAATCTGATTTTTTAGCAGTTTGGCCAACGCTACCTAATCGGTAACCCCTATGTCACTCCTGGCACGCTGGCTTCAGTTTTTGCGATTTCTCGAAGGGCTGTGGGAGTTCTTAGACTTTCTCACCACCCCCCTGGGTCTGGTGGCCAGCGTCGGGCTGGGGCTCTACAGCCTGCTAGTGTTCTTGGGCACCGATGCCTCAGCCGCCGCCACCCTGGCCGGGTCGGTGGCCCTGGGCCTCAGCTGCCTGATCACCCGCCCTGACTTTTGAGGCTACTTCAAAAAAGTTCCCCAGTGGTGGGCAGTGCCCGCCCTAGGGTGGTTGTAGTCGCTGGATGAAAGCTAATATCCTCTTCTCAAAAATTTCCTGGCACCTACCGTCTCCTCCATCGCCATCGCGCCATAGTTCCATCGCCATAGCGCCATAGTATAGACACCACTAACTCAACACTTAAAACTAAGCACTCAAAACTCCTCCCCTTCCCCATCCTCCCCACCTCCCTCAGCCCTCCCCTTCCCCACCTCCATGCTCCCCGCCGCCGAGGCCGAAGCCAAAATTCTCGCTCTAGTGCCGCGCCCCACGGAGGTCGAGCAGGTTCCCCTGGACGCCTGCGTGGGGCGGATTTTGGCCAACGCCATCCCCAGCCCGCTCGATTTTCCCCACTGGGATAACTCGGCCATGGATGGCTACGCCGTGCGCTACGAAGATGTGCGGGAGGCCAGTGCTGAGCAGCCTAAACTGTTGACGCTGACGGAGACAATTCCGGCGGGGCGATCGCCCACCCTCCCCGTCGGCCCTGGCCAGGCCGCCCGCATTCTCACCGGCTCGATGCTGCCTGTGGGGGCCGACACTATCGTCATTCAGGAAGTGACCCAGCGCGAGGGCGACGGTATTCAGGGCGACAGGGTTTTGGTGCTAGAGACCCCAGAGCCCCAGCAATTTGTGCGCCACCGGGGCAGCTTTTGCCGCACGGGCGAGGCGCTGATGGCGACGGGGATGGCGATCGGCGGGCCAGAGTTGGCAGTGCTGGCGGCGGCCCAGTGTATTCAGGTGCCGGTGTTCCCCCGGCCTCGGGTGGCCATTCTCTCGACAGGGGATGAGCTGGTGATGCCCGATGCGCCATTACAGCCGGGGCAGATTGTCGATTCTAATCAGTACGCCCTGGCGGCGTTAGTGCGGCAGGCGGGGGCAATGCCGCTGCCCCTGGGCATTGTGCCCGATCGGCCCCAGGCATTGAGAGCAGCGATTCAGTCGGCGCTGGCCCAGGCAGATGTGATTGTGTCGTCGGGCGGGGTCTCCGTGGGCGACTACGACTATGTGGATGACATTTTGGCCGAGCTGGGGGCGAGGCTGCACATTCACTCGGTGGCGGTAAAGCCCGGTAAACCCCTGACGGTGGCCACATTCCCGGCGGCGGGGGGGACTGCGCCGCTGTACTTTGGCCTGCCGGGGAATCCGGTGTCGGCCCTGGTAACATTTTGGCGGTTTGTGGCCCCGGCGCTGCGCAAGCGATCGGGCCTGGCCACCGGCTGGGGGCCAACTTTTGTGCCCGCGACGACTCGCGCTGCCCTGAAGGCGGGAGGTCAGCGAGAAACCTACCTCTGGGGCAGGCTCGAAACAACTCCCCAGGGCTGCGAGTTTGTGCTGGCGGGTGGGGGCCACAATTCTGGCAATTTAATCAACCTGGCGGGCACGAACGCTTTAGCAGTGGTGCCGGTGGGGACAACGCTGATCGAGGCTGGGGCGACGGTGGCGGTGATAGTGGTGGGTGCGTAGCCGGTCGGCCCTTCGACTGCGCTCAGGGCGCGACTATGGCAGAAGGCTGAGTCTGGTGAGCTCCGGCGATCGCCCTGCACACGAACTCCATCGCCGCAGTATTGAGGGGATCGGGGTCCACGGGCATCCAGCGGCGGCTGCCCACGGGGCCATCAAACTCAACATCGCGGAAGCGGCGGCGATCGCAGTCATACTCGGTCAGGTAGTCGGTGCGCTGGGATGTTCCAGAGCGGCGATCGACGTAGTAGCTCGCTACCCGCCCCCGCCCCCGGCCCAACGGCTCGATAGAATCCACATCGACAAACTGCTGCTGCTGCCCCTGGCTGGCCGTGGCCACCGGGTACCAGGTGGTAGCCAGAGCGCTACGGGGATAGATAGCCCAGGCCAGCATTAGCCCCAGACCCAGCGCCAGGACTCGGCCTAACCACCCCCGAAGCGCCGGCCCCCCGGACAGTGCGACAAGCTTAAAAAAATGCGGGCGTTGGTTCACGGCGATCTATCTAGGAGTATTCTTGGCTCAGGTGACGACCCAGCGATTGCTCCCGTAGATCATCAATTATCCCGGCCCTTTGGGTCAAGGCATGGGCCAAAAACCGACAACAGGAGGGCCGCCATGACCAAGCCAATTCGCACCATTACCAAAGTTATTGCGCGATCGGGGCAGGCCGAAGCTCTCAAGGCGCTGATGGTCGAAGTGGCCGAACTAGCCCGCGAAAATCCAGGCTGTCTGCGGTTTGAGCTGCTGCAGGGCAACGCTAACCCCGGCGAGTTGGTCACCCTGGGGGAATGGCAAAACGACGCTGCGTTTCAATCCCATTTCCGCTCGGGGTATATGGATGAGTTTATGCGCGAGATTCCTGAGCTGGTCGATCATCCCCCCGACATCCAGTGGTACACCCTGGTGATGTAGGAGGGTGATATAGATGAGGCCTCAAAGGGTGGGAAAGAACAGCGCCCGGTAGGTTCCAATCAAGGCTTCGCCCCAGAACACGGTGATCACCGCCCCGATCGCTAAAAAGGGGCCAAAGGGCATCGGCTGGCGGCGACCAATCAGCTTGAGGGCGATCGCCCCGCCCCCCCCCACCGCCCCCACCACGCAGGCCAAAAAGCCGCTGAGCAACACCCCCTGCCAGCCCAGCCAGGCCCCCAGCATGGCCGCCAGTTTGGCATCGCCGCCCCCCATTGCCGTCTGGCCTAACGCCGCCGAGGCAAATAGGGTGATCAAATCAAACAGCCAAATGCCCAAAACCGCTCCGAGGATGCCTCCCAAGAGACTTTGTACAGGACTCGGCCAGGGTTCGCTCTGAAGCAGCGGCAGCAAAAACTTCACCCCCAGACCGATCAATAGCCCTGACTGGGTGAGGGAATTGGGCAATGTCAGGGTATCCACATCAATAAATGTCAGCGCCACCAGCCAGCTCAGCAGCAGCCAGTAGCCCACCGTTAGCCAGCTCAGACCGACTAGCCAGAACGTCGCTAAAAACAGGGCCCCGGTCAACGCCTCAATCAGCGGGTAGCGGGGAGAAATGGGCGTGCGACAGTAGCGGCAGCGCCCCCGGAGCCAGAGCCAGCCCAGCACCGGCACGTTGTCGTAGGCCTTGAGGCGAGTGTGGCACTTGGGGCAGCGCGAGGGCGGGTGCAGCAGCGACAGCCCCGCTGGCACCCGGTAGATCACCACATTGAGAAAGCTGCCCACGGCGGCACCGAACAAAAACACGAGGGCAGAGGTGACGAGGGCATCCATGGGCGGGGGGGTGTGGAGGGGTAGGGGGTGGAGGGGTAGGGGGTGGAGGGGTAGGGGTGAAGGGGTGGGTGAGCTAACGGATTTAGGATACCCAGGATGCGGGGGAGGCACATCTGGCTTTGCCCCGCTGGCCCGTGGTCAGGTTTGGTCAGCGGGCCTAAAATCAAGGGCAACCTATTTTTTCTATTCTATGGCTCCCCACGCAACTCCCTTTTCTTTAGAGACCGAGGCCATCCACAGCGGCAGACGCATTGACCCAGCAACGGGAGCGCTTACGGAGCCCATCCACCTTTCCACCACCTTTGAGCGCGACGGCGACGGCGGCTATGCCAGAGGCTACGTCTATGGCCGCAGCGGCAACCCCAACCGCGATGCCCTCGAAACGGCCCTGGCCACGCTCGAAAAAGGCACAGCAACCGCCACTTTTGCCTCGGGGTCGGCCGCCACCTTTAGCCTGCTGCAAGCCCTCAGCCCCGATGCCCACGTCGTTGCGCCCCTGAGCGTCTACTTTGGCGTCCAACAAATGCTGCGCGACATTTTTGCCCCCTGGGGCTTGAGCTATACCCTGGTCGATACCCCAGACCTGGGGGCGGTAGCCGAGGCCCTGCGCCCCAACACCCGCCTGGTGCTGATTGAAACCCCGTCCAATCCTCAGCTGGCCGTGACTGACATTCGAGCGGTGGCCGACCTCGCCCACCAGGCCAACGCCTACCTGGCCTGCGACAACACCATTGCCTCCCCGGTGCTGCAAACGCCGCTTACCCTAGGGGCCGATCTGGTGATTCACGCCACCACCAAGTATCTGGCGGGCCATGGGGATGTGATTGGTGGTGCGGTGGTCACCCGCGAGCCCAATCCCCTGTTTGACCAACTGCGCTTGGTGCAAACCATCGGCGGTGTGGTGCCGTCGCCCTTCGACTGCTGGCTGACGCTGCGCGGTCTGCAAACTCTGCCCCTGAGGGTGCGGGCCCAGGCCCAGGCGGCTCAGGCGATCGCCATCTGGCTAGCTCAACATCCCGCCGTTGAACAGGTGCTCTACCCTGGCCTGCCCGAGCATCCTGGCCACGGGGTAGCGCAGAAACAGATGCAGGGCTACGGGGGGCTGCTCTCATTCTTAGTCAAAGGCGACCAGGAGCGGGCGATGGCGATCGCCGCCAAAACCAGCCTGATCGCCCGCGCCACTAGCTTTGGCAGCCCCCACAGCTCGATCGAACACCGCGCCTCCATTGAGCAGGGCACCCAAACCGCCCCCAATCTGCTTCGTCTCTCTGTTGGCCTAGAGCACGTAGATGACCTGATTGCCGACTTAGACCAAGTCCTAAACTCAGGGGTCAATTAAACAGAGCATAACCGCCGCAATGACCATCCATGGGCAGGCACAATACCTAGCGGCAAAACCGTCGATTCTATTGACTCCTCATTTCTGAATCCCTAGCCCTGCCTCCAGGCCGGGGGGGTGACCCAGGCTAGACCACGCCCAAAGGGCAGCGATGGTCTAGCCTGATTTTTTTATGCAGGATGGTTTTGATTTTCTGGCTTAGAGGCGATCGCCTTGGGCTGGCACAACTCTGGTGCAGCGCTTTAGCCAGCGATCGCCTACTCACCCCCCTACAGGCTGATTAGCGCCTGCCGTAGACCAACGGGGCGTTAGCCCATCTCTTCATCGCCCAGGAGCAGGGCAATAGCGCAAGAGAAAAAATAGTGCAAGAAATTGTTGCAATATCGTTACATAGCTGTTACATTAGTTTACATAAAGAAACATTCAGCACCCCAGGAGGGCCTCGCAATGTTGACCACCACCCAACTCGACAACGGCATTCTCAACAACTACGCCGTAGAGCCTGAAGTGTATTTCGCTGCCTACCCCTCGCCAGAGCAGCAGAAAGGCTACGCGCTGCAAGCCGCGATCGCCACTCTCTTCGTGACTGGTCTGGTGTTGGTCACCCTGGCAGTCAGCTAATTTCGTTCAGTTTTGCCGAAAGTTTCTAAGAGTCTTTGGAGAAGAAGCGCTATGTTTGCACCAATGGTTCTGCTAGTTCGCAACATCATGGGCACCCCGAAATTTAACAAGCTGCGGGGTCAGGCGATCGGCCTTCACTCCAAAACTATTACAAACTTCTGCAACCGCTTTGGTATCGATAGTAAAGCGCGCCAGGCTCTCATTCGTAAGGCCAAAGCAAACGGCCAATGGCTTGGTTTCCTGGCCTAGGTCATATCGATTTAGTTTATAAAGTCGCTGATATAAACTCCTCTAGCCATAGCTAGGGGGGTTTTGTTGTTTAAGGATTAAAGGGGTTTGAATAAGCTTTTCCCTAGATAGGCAACTACCAACGTTACTTTTTTTGGCTACTCACTAAGGAAAATCTGCTCAAAAATAGACCGCTTAACCCTAAAATCTATCTCTACACAACGGGCATAGAGATCATCTAAGCTATCAACTTTGATCGTTCTATCCAACCTCATTTTATTGATAACGGCTAGAGTGCCTTTAATGGTTAAGCCAAGGCGTATGGCTTCTTTTCTAGCTGCAAGATCGTCGAGCAAGACATAGTTTGCATTTAATTCGATACCTAGAGCGATCGCATCCGATTCACCCTTACCTAACCGCTGATTGAGGCTTTGAGCAAGATTAATTAGAGCAACTGCACGAACTTGCAGGACACCAGAATTGATAAGAGCTTGAATGATTTGACTAGCGGAATCTGATTTGGCTGAAATTTCATCCGCAACGGATTGGGGAATATAAAAGCTATCCGGATGGTTGAGGAACTGCCGAAGATAACCTAACTTCGCAAGGAATATAAGCGGTGATGAATTGATAACGATCTGCATTCATTCACCAGCTTTTTTCTACATCTATATCTTCTTCAGACAAATAAGAAAAATCAATCCCCATCAGATCTAGAATCTTGAGGAACTCAGAAGGCTCTAATTGCATAATCTCTGAGGCCTTCTTTAGGCTGATGACTCTGGCCAACAGAGCACCAATCAAAAAGAGAAAGTTTTCTTTTTGCTCGAGGGTCTGGAACAGTTGCACCTCAGAAGCAATTGTTTGAGCAAGTTTTTTGTTCATAATTTTTAATCCACTCAAATAATCTTAGATATTTTATGAAAGGCATCAATGCAGAAAATAGATAGCACCCTTCTAGTCATTGTAGCTTTAACCTACATTTTAATAATCACATCCATATCAATCTAAGGCTTATACATCTTTTTTGAAATCCACCTGGAAGTGATTTTTGAAGAATTCTTTATTGATCACTGGCTGAATATTCTTAGTTTGAATTACTTGACTGGAAAACGATTTTGAAGTCAAAGACAACACAGGTGAAGCGAGGGGTAATATCAAAGAGAATATTGCAAGGTACAGAGAAACACAGGCAATTATGTAAGTATATTTTCGGTCTATAGCCGAATCCAATGAATTCCAACTATTGTTCAAATCTTGCATCGTTGTCATTCCCATTGAAAGATGCCAAACAGCCAGCATGCCTCCTGATGCTGGATATGCACCTTGAATTGGAGACCTCGTGCAGTGCCAACAATATTCCATTGCCTCAGAGAATTCAGCTTCAAGCTCTTTTCTCGCTACAGACAAAGAATTTAATTGAAATATAGAAAAAGGATTGAGAAAGCTTACTTCACTTACATTCTCCAAAAGCTTCTTTATCTTTAGCCTAACTGGCTGCATCTTTTCGGCCAAATTCAGGGAAGGTATAGTTATGCTCCTCCTTTGTTCATCCATAGCTTATCCTCAGAGGTTATAGATAATCAAAAGCTCCCCAGAACAGTGTTCTGAGGAGCTTTCAAGTTTAACCTAACTAGCCTAACTTAGCCAAAGCGGCTGGAAGTCGAAGCTATCAGGAAGGCCGCGTAGGTGAGGATGTAGCCCACAGTAAAGTGAGCCAGACCCACCACACGACCCTGGATGATCGACATGGCAACGGGCTTGTCCTTCCAGCGAACCAGGTTCGCCAGGGGAGTGCGCTCGTGGGCCCAGGCCAGAGTTTCAATCAGCTCTTGCCAGTAGCCCCGCCAGGAGATCAAGAACATGAAGCCCGTCGCCCAGACCAGGTGCCCAAAGAGGAACATCCAGGCCCAAACCGCCAGGTTATTCATACCGTAGGGGTTGTAGCCGTTGATCAGCTGCGAGCTGTTGAGCCACAGGTAGTCGCGCAGCCAGCCCATCAGGTAGTTAGACGACTCGTTGAACTGGGCGACGTTGCCGCTCCAGATGGCCAGGTGCTTCCAGTGCCAGTAGAAGGTGACCCAACCAATGGTGTTGAGCATCCAGAACATCGCCAGGTAGAACGAATCCCAGGCGGAGATGTCGCAGGTGCCGCCACGGCCGGGGCCGTCGCAGGGGAAGCTGTAGCCGAAGTCTTTTTTGTCGGGCATCAGCTTGGAGCCGCGGGCATCCAGAGCACCCTTGACCAGAATCAGGGTAGTGGTGTGCAGACCCAGGGCGATCGCGTGGTGAACCAGGAAGTCGCCAGGGCCGATGGTCAGAAACAGCGAGTTGCTGCTGCTGTTGATGGCCTCAAACCAGCCGGGCAGCCAAACGGCGTTGGCGGTCTGAGTGACGCTGTCGGGGTTCGACAGCAGGGTATCGAAGCCGTAGAGCACTTTGCCAGAGCAGGCCTGCACCCACTGGGCAAACACAGGCTCGACTAGAATCTGCTTCTCGGGGGTGCCAAAGGCGACCACCACGTCGTTGTGCACGTACAGACCCAGGGTGTGGAAACCCAGGAACAGCGATACCCAGCTCAGGTGGGAGATGATCGCTTCCTTGTGCTCCAGCACGCGGTAGAGCACGTTGTTCTGGTTGGCCTTCGGATCGTAGTCGCGCACCAGGAAGATCGCCCCGTGGGCAAAGGCCCCCACCATAATGAAGCCAGCGATGTACTGGTGGTGGGTATACAGCGCCGCCTGGGTGGTGTAGTCCTTAGCCATGAAGGCGTAGGGGGGCAGCGCGTACATGTGCTGCGCCACCAGGGAGGTGACCACGCCGAGGCTAGCCAGGGCCAGCGCCAGCTGGAAGTGGAGGGAGTTATTCAAGGTGTCGTAGAGACCCTTGTGCCCTTCACCCAAATCGCCGGGGGTACCAGCGGGAGGCTTGTGGGCATTCAAGATTTCCTTGATGCTGTGACCGATACCGAAGTTGGTGCGGTACATGTGCCCGGCGATGATGAAGATCACAGCGATCGCCAGGTGATGGTGGGCCATATCCGTCAGCCAGAGAGACTCGGTCTGAGGATGGAAGCCGCCCAGGAAGGTCAGAATCGCAGAACCAGAGCCGGTCGCCGTACCAAAGATATGGCTAGAGGTGTCGGGGTTCTGGGCATAGACTCCCCAGTTGCCAGTGAAGAAGGGCAGCAGACCCTCGGGGTGGGGCTTCACCGAGAGAAAGTTATCCCAACCCACGTGGACACCGCGAGATTCGGGAATGGCCACGTGCACCAGGTGCCCCGTCCAGGCCAGGGAGCTAACGCCAAACAGACCCGCCAGGTGGTGGTTGAGGCGCGACTCAGCATTTTTGAACCAGGACAGGCTGGGGCGAAACTTGGGCTGAAGGTGCAGCCAGCCCGCAAACAGGAAGACCGCCGACAAAATCAGCAGAAACACCGCGCCGCTGTACAGGTCATTGTTGGTGCGCATGCCGATGGTGTACCACCAGTGGTACACCCCGGAGAAGGCCACGTTAACCGGGGTCGAAGACCCGGCCTGGGAGAAGGCATCTACCGCAGGCTGGCCAAAGTGAGGATCCCAGATTGCGTGGGCGATGGGTTTGATGTTGAGCGGATCTTTGATCCACTGCTCAAAGTTGCCTTGCCAGGCGACGTGGAACAGATTGCCCGAAGTCCACAGGAAGATGATTGCCAGGTGGCCAAAGTGCGAAGCAAAAATCTTTTGGTAAAGATTCTCCTCCGTCATGCCGTCGTGGCTTTCAAAGTCGTGGGCTGTGGCAATCCCGTACCAGATCCGCCGTGTGGTCGGATCTTGAGCCAGGTCCTGGCTAAATTTAGGGAATTTAGTTGCCATGAATCAAAACGGATTTAGTACGACATTTGAGTCATGAATTCGGTCGGTCGGGGGAAAACCCGTAGGGGCTGACCTGTGTGTCTGCCTGCGTGGGCTGACCTGTGTGTCTGCCCTGGCTGGTTTTCCCCCAGGAGATTCCATGACGGGAAACCTATCCCACCGAAATGATGCGAGCCAGGAAGAAGGCCCAGGTGGTGGCGATACCCCCGAGGAGGTAGTGGGCCACCCCCACAGCCCGACCCTGAGTGATGCTCAGCGCACGGGGTTGAATGGCCGGAGCCACCTTCAGCTTACTGTGCGCCCAAACGATGGACTCGATCAACTCTTGCCAGTAGCCGCGACCGCTGAACAAGAACATCAGGCTGAAGGCCCACACAAAGTGGGCACCCAGGAAGAGCAGACCGTAGGCCGATAGCGCCGACCCGTAGGAGCCGATCACCTGGGAAGCCTGAGCCCACAGGAAGTCGCGCAGCCAGCCGTTGATGGTGATTGCACTCTGGGCAAAGTTGCCGCCCGTGATGTGACTTACCGTGCCGTCGGGGCTAACTGTGCCCCAAATGTCGGACTGCATCTTCCAGCTGAAGTGGAAGATCACAATGGATAGGGAGTTGTACATCCAGAACAGGCCCAGGAATACGTGATCCCAAGCGGAGACCTGGCAAGTGCCGCCCCGACCCGGCCCATCGCAGGGGAAGCGGAAGCCCAAATCGCCCTTGTCGGGAATCAGGCGAGAGCTGCGGGCGAACAGCACGCCCTTGAGCAGAATCAGCGCGGTCACGTGGATGGTGAAGGCGTGGATGTGGTGCACCATGAAGTCGGCAGTGCCGAGGGCCATGGGCATCATCGCCACCTTGCCCGCCACGGCTACCACGTCGCCACCAAACACGGGGCTGACGCTGGCCATGGCGTTGGGGGCCGTGGCCCCTGCCGCCGCCGCGTGGAAGCCTTGTACCCATTGGGCAAAGACCGGTTGCAGCTTAATGGCAGTGTCAGAGAACATGTCCTGGGGACGGCCCAGGGCACGCATGGTGTCGTTGTGAATGTAAAGACCAAAGCTGTGGAAGCCTAGGAAAATACACACCCAGTTGAGGTGGGAGATAATGGCGTCGCGGGAGCGCAACATGCGATCGAGCGCGTTGTTCATATTCACCGCCGGATCGTAGTCGCGCACCATGAAGATGGCAGCGTGGGCTCCGGCCCCGACGATCAAGAAGCCGCCAATCCACATGTGGTGGGTAAACAGCGACAGCTGGGTGGGGTAGTCGGTGGCCAGGTACGGGTAGGGCGGCATGGCGTACATGTGCTGCGCCACGATGATGGTGAGGGAGCCGAGAATGGCCAAGTTAACCGCCAGCTGGGCATGCCAGGAGGTGGTCAGGTTCTCGTACAGGCCGTCGTGGCCCTTGCCACCAAACAGCAGGGGGTCACCCTTGTGGCCTTCTAGAATTTCCTTCATGCTGTGGCCAATGCCCCAGTTGGTGCGGTACATGTGGCCCGCAACAATAAAGAGCACGGCTAGCGCCAGGTGGTGGTGAGCCGTGTCAGACAGCCAGAGGCCGCCGGTCACGGGGTTGAGACCGCCTTTGAAGGTGAGGAAGTCGGCGTACACACTCCAGTTGAGGGTGAAGAAAGGCTTTAGACCCTCTGCAAAGCTGGGGTAGAGGTCAGCCATTAAACTCTTATTGAGGATGAACTGGTGGGGCAGGGGAATGTCCTGCGGAGCCACACCGGCATCCAGCATTTTGTTAATTGGCAGCGCCACGTGGATCTGGTGACCGGCCCAGCTGAGGCAGCCCAGACCGAGCAGACCCGCCAGGTGGTGGTTCATCATCGATTCCACATTTTGGAACCACTCCAGCTTGGGAGCGCGTTTGTGGTAGTGAAACCAGCCGGCAAACAGCATCAGAGCGGCCATCACCAGCGCTCCAATGGCGGTGACGTAGAGCTGGAAGCCATTGGTGATGCCAGCGGCGCGCCAGTACTGGAACAGGCCAGAGGTGATTTGAATACCCTGGAAACCACCACCCACATCGGCGTTGAGGATCTCTTGACCAAAAATTGGCCAAACGACCTGGGCACTGGGCTTAATGCCCGTGGGGTTGGTCATCCAGGCTTCAAAGTTGGAAAACTTAGCGCCATGGAAGTACATGCCGCTGAGCCAGATAAAGACGACGGCTAGGTGACCGAAGTGCGCACTAAAGATTTTGCGCGAAATGTCTTCTAAATCACTGGTATGACTATCAAAATCGTGAGCGTCGGCGTGAAGGTTCCAAATCCAGGTGGTGGTTTTGGGGCCCTTAGCTAAGGTGCGGTCGAAATGACCCGGCTTACCCCACTTCTCAAAGGAAGTAGGCACTGGATCCTTATCGACAACAACTTTAGCTTTCGCCTCCCGCTCGCGCGGGGTAGTTGTCATGGAGACTCTCCTCTCTCTAGACAAAAGCAAATCGAGAATCAATCGCCTTGGTGTGAACTGTACCCGAGGTCAGGGTTGCCCACAGGTACAACCGATACTTAGGCAGTGATTGCTCTTGAGCATTATAGTCTCGCGATTTGACGCTTTTTGGCCGAGGTTTACAATAATTCAATCTGCGGAAGCCCTTGATCCATGAGGCTTCTGGAATTGCTCTGATCACAAAATTGAACTCTGAATCAGGGTTCTATTAATAAAACTCAATAAATAACGGAGCTGATCTGCTTAAATTGGCGATCGCGTCCCACTCTTGTTAATTAATGTTAATTGTTAATGCTCGATGCTTGATTTTTGGCGGCCTGTAGAGGGGGCAAAGCGTCCGAAATGGCAGGCGTTGCGGCTGTAGCTGATGGTATGACCCATCAGGAGGCATCATCTATGACCCGCAGCATTTGCTTCAATATCGGCAAGGTTACCCACCGTGTTACTTATATCTCCTCAGCTCGCTGGGAAGGGCGCGGATCGGGACGGTAATCAGGATCCCGTCTACATGCTCCGATAGGTCTGTATCTCTCTTCTGACTATGGCTGCTAAACCCGAGGTGGCGATCGCCATTCTGTACCAAGGCGATCGCTTTCTCCTCCAGCTCCGCGACGACATCCCGACCATTGCCTGGCCTGGCCACTGGGCCTTTTTTGGCGGCCATTTAGAGCCGGGTGAACACCCAGACACAGCGGTGTCTCGGGAGCTAGAGGAAGAAATTGGCTACATCGCGCCGCAGCTATCGCGCTTTGAGCGCCTGGAGGATGCAGCCGTAGTGCGCCACGTCTACCACGGCCCGCTGGTGGTGCCGGTGGAGCAGCTGGTGTTGACCGAAGGCTTAGACCTGGGGCTCTGGAGCACAGACGACATTTACAGGGGCCAGCGGTTTTCCGCCCGGGCCAACGAGGAGCGCCCGCTGGGGCCGCCGCACCGGCAAATTTTGCTGTCTTTTCTAGAGCACCGTAGGATAGAACAGGCTATTTAAAATAGTGTGTTCTGTCGCCCATGGCTGACTCGTCTGAACAGCTAGAGCTTTTCTCGCCTGAGACGGCGGTGCTGCCCGACTACCGCATCCGGGAGAGCGATCGCGCCCGCCACGTCTCAATCAAAGTACACCTCAACGGCCAGGTCGAAGTCGTAGTCCCCCTCGGGTTTGACCAGCGCCAGGTGCCGGAGCTACTGCATCGGCGGCGGGACTGGCTGTGGCGATCGCGCCAGCGTCTAGCCCACCAGACCGCTGGCCTCACTGACGACCACTTTGACGAAAAACCAGGGCAGATCGAGGTGCGATCGCGCCATCAAACCTGGCAGGTTAACTACCAGCCCGCCACCACCCGCACCCTGGCGATGACCCAGAGTGCGCCCCAAACCCTGCTACTGCGCGGCCCCGTTGACAACAACGCCGCCTGTAGCGACCTGCTGCGCCAGTGGCTCAGCCGCAAAGCCCGCGCCGAGTTTGCCCCCTGGCTGCGGGAGCTCAGCTTTGTGATTAACCTACCCTTTAGCCGCATCTCCATACGCGGACAAAAAACCCGCTGGGCCAGCTGTTCCAGCGACAAAAACATCAGCCTTAACTACAAGCTGCTGTTTTTGCCTCCCGAGCTGGTGCACTACGTCTTTGTTCACGAGCTGTGCCACACGGTGCATATGAACCACTCCGCCGCCTTTTGGCAGCTGGTGGAGGAAAAGCAGCCGGGGCATCAGCGGTTTCGCGATGAGATTCGCGATGGGTGGCAGTATGTGCCCCGCTGGGTGGAAGAATAATCTATGCCCCTCCACTCCCTCCAAACTCCCCACAGCGGCTACCACTGGGATGGCAAAGGCAACCGCTTCTTCGAGGGCTGGTACTTTCGTCTAACGCTGCCGGAGGTGCACCAGACTTTTGCCTTTATGTACTCCATTGAGGATCCGATGGGAGGACAGCCCCACAGCGGCGGCACAGCGCAGATTTTGGGCCCAGACGACAGCTACTTTTGCCGCACCTTCCCCGATGTCAGCCAGTTTTGGGCCTGGGCTGAGGGGCTGGGGCTAGGCCACTGGCGAGGAAAAACCAACATTCAGCCTCGGCTGCTGTCATCGTCAGAATTTAGGGAGCACGTACCGGAGGGCTACCAAGTGACGGCGACCTGGCATCAGGGCCAGCTCAATGATCCTGTCCTGGGTAGCGTGACCTGGGAGTATCACACCGAGCCGGTCTACGGCTGGGGAAGCACCGGACAGCCTCAGCAATCTACCGCCGGGCTGCTCTCTAGCCTGCAAATCTTTGAGCCGGGCTGGCAGATTCTTATGGCCCACGGCCACGCTACGGGGTGGATTGACTGGCAGGGGCAGCGGTATGAGTTTGCCAAGGCCCCAGCCTACAGCGAGAAAAACTGGGGGCGATCGTTTCCAAAGAAATGGTTTTGGCTCAACTGCAACGCCTTCGAGGGCGTCCCCGATCTGGCCCTCACCGCCGGGGGCGGTCGCCGCCAGGTGCTGAGCTGGATGGAGTCAGTGGCCATGGTGGGCGTTCACCACGGCGGTACGTTTTACGAATTTGTGCCCTGGAATGCCCACGTCACCTGGCACATCGCCCCCTGGGGCGACTGGCATATGCGCTGCGAAAACCTGGGCTATGCGGTCGAAGTCACCGGCACCACCACCCTGCCCGGCATTCCCCTGCGGGCACCAACCCACGACGGTATGGCCTTCTGCTGCCGCGATACCGCCCTAGGCAACCTCAGCCTCAAACTTTGGCAGCGGCAGGGCACCAATTTTGATTTAATTCTCGCTGCCACCAGCACCCAGGCCGGGCTGGAGGTCGGCGGCGGCCCCTGGAAAGAACCGTGGGTGAAATCTTAGAAATCTTAGGGAGGACTCGTTACCAGGGCAGCACGTCCCCATTCGAGTGCCAGAAGGTGCCAGAATTCTCCAGCGTTAGCGCGTCAATGCGGGCCAGCAGCCCTCTGACCGCCTCGGCGGGGGTAATGCCGCTATGGGTAAACCCAGTCATGCGCGTCTGCACCAGGCCAGGATGCAAAATTGCCACCGCAATGCCCTTGGGACTGAGGTCGTGCGCCAGCGACCTGCCCGCCATCGATAGCGCCACCTTAGACATGCGGTAGCCGTAGGAGCCGCCGGAGGTATTGTCGGCGATTGACCCCATGCGGCTGGTCATAATTGCCACCTTTGCTCCGTCGCCCAGGTTGGGCAGCAGCGCCGCCGTCAGCCGCAGCGGGGCGATCGCATTGACTTCAAACTGCCGTCGAATGCTGTCAAAATCCAGAGCGTTTAGGGTGACCCGCTCGAGGATGCCGGCGTTGTTGATCAAGACATCGATCGCAGTTTTCTCCAGCCGCTGAGCCAGCGCCATGACCGCAGCCCCATCGGTGATGTCAACCCCCGTCTCTAGCTGCACCCCGAGAGCTTTTAGCTCGTCTGAGGGCTGACGGCACAGGGCAATGACGCGATCGCCCCGCTGCTGAAGCTGCCGACAATACTCGTAGCCAATGCCGCGATTTGCCCCCGTAACCAGGTAAGTAGCCATACAAGTAAAGGTTGAGATTGCATACCGTTTTATTTTTTACAGAGCAGCCCCGTTTAACTAACTACCTGAGGGCAGACCCTAAGACAACAGAGCATCAGTTGGGCAGTGACGGTCGCCAGCACAGGTAGATTAAAGGCCCCACGAGGGGAACCAGGGCAATGGCCCAAAAGCAATCCGATCGGTACACGCCGCGTCGTCGCATATCGTCGTCAAGCAGCGACGTAAGCGGAAAGAACAGCCCCATCAGGCAAAAGTCTAGAGTGATCAAGTGCACAAAAGCACAGTCGTGACACTGCACCACATAGTCATGCCAATTGCCCACCCTAACCCCAAAAGCAAATAGCACCAGGGTAATCAGCATCAGCACAACCCCCGTAGAGCGCCGGTCTAAGAAGCGAACTTAGGGATGAACCAGCACCACTCGCCGCTTACGCAACCACCTCACGCAAATGCTTAGCCAGGCGAATCGCCAGGGCCGCCAGGGTCAGCGTTGGGTTCGCCGCCGGGGAAGAGGGAAACACCGACAGGTCGCAGGCGTAGAGGTTGTCGTAGGCCAAAAACTTGAGGTTCGTATCCACCACCCCATCGTTGAGCGACTGGCCGTCGTCGGTTTCACCACTCATGCGCAGGCTGCCAACCTCGTGGGCGACGCCGCCGAGGCCCGCGCCTTTCAGGGTGAGGTCGTTGTTGATTAGGGGTTCACCGCCGAGGGCGGCAATTAGCTGGTCTTTAATGGCGCTCATTTCGCCGTAGTACTGGCCGCCGATGGGGCTGGGCTGCATCTGCACCACGGGTTTTACAAAGGCGGGGCCAATCTGCTGCACAGTGTTGGCTTCGATCAGCGGTGCATCCATCAAAAACACAATTTCACAGAGCATGACGCTGCCCTTTTCGCGGCGGTGGCGCTCCAGCAGGGCCAGATCGACGTAGCGACCCTGGTTAAAGTCAGCCCCAAACTCCAGCACAATGTTGTAGGGACGGGTGGGGCCATCGTTGGGCTGACAGAGCACTTTGCTGGTGCTGTTGGGGTCGTAGAGGTCGGCGGTGGCGGGCAGGGCAAAGTGGGTGAAGTAGATGGGGTGGTCGGTAATGCCGACGCCAATTCTGTTGGTGGGGTCGGCCAGGCCGCTGAGCTGAGCGATTTTGGCACTTTCGACGGTGCCAGCGGCCAGCACCACCGCCCGCCCCTGGTAGCTGCGCTCCTGCTGGGCAATCAGGTCGTAGGCCACCACGCGGGTCACCCGGGTGCCCTGGGTTTCTACCCGACTGACCGGGTGGTTGAGGTTGATGGTCAGGTGCTGGTTGCCCTGGGGGCCATCGGTCAGCATCGACTCGGTGAGCAGGTCGGCAGTCGAAAACATACCGGTGGGCACGGTGCTAAGGTCTTGGGGGTTGGAGTACTGCACCGCCATAGGGGCGTCGAAGGCGGTGAACTCGGCCAGGGTCTGGCGCAGAAACTGCTTTACCCGGCGGCGGTAGGGGGTGGGGGGCAGGGGCACGCGGTTCATCAGGTCTTCGGCCTGCTGGTAGCCGCCGCCTTCGAGAAACCAGCGCAGGGTGCGAGGCCAGCGATCGAGCTCCCACCAGGCCATGCGCGGAATCAGACCGCCCCAGAAGATCGACTTGCCGCCCAGGTTGAAGGCCTGGCCACCGTCAAAGACAGAGCCCAGGCCGTTGACAAAGTTCTGCACTTTGAAGCGTTCGTAGAGGTTCCACACGTGCTTGTCAAACTGGCCAACCCGGTGCTGGCGGGGCAGGTTGGCGGTGTGGGTGGGAAACAGGTAGCTGCCCGCCTCAAGCACCAGCACCTCCAGGCCCAGATCCGAGAGTTGGTCGGCCAAAATGCCACCGCCGATGCCAGAGCCCACCACAATTACGTCGTAGAGGCGGCTGGAATCGAGGTTGGGAGGAAAGAACTGCTGCTGGATATTGGTGTTTTCGACCAGCACCTCGCCCATGGGGGGAAAGGTGACGGTGGGGGCTTGGTAGAGGTAGTCACCACCGGCCACGGGCTGCAAGAACAGGTCGGGGCCGTTTTGCCAGTAGGTGCGCTCGAGCACAAATTTGAAGGTAAAACCGCCACCGTAGCGGGCAGCGGGCAGCTCAAAGCGCCAGGCTCCGTTTTCGTAGAGGCCGGGAATGTCTTTGGCAGCCCAGTTGTCGAGATTGGTGCGGATGGTGATCTGGCGATCGGGGCGGTAGTCAGCGGTGGCGAAGCGGAGGGTAAACATGGGGCATTTTGCGTGGGGGTCGCTTTAACCTCCAGTGGGGATCGATCATTCTCCGGATGGAGAATTGTGATCGCGATCAGGGGTTTGGTGGGGACGCTGGGTCAAGCCGCATTGACAGCGGCTAAGAAACCCCCATACTGAATGTCATTGGCTGAGCGGCTGCCCCCTTATATCTTGAAACTGTGACTATGGATCCCGGCGATACCCACGTTTATCCGGTGGTCTGGCACGACGACCATCTGGTGCTGATCGACCAGCGACAGCTGCCGGAGCGCTACAACGTGGTGACCATTCGCCGCTGTGACGATGTGGTGCGATCGCTGCGTTCGGGCATTGTCCAGGGCGGTTCTGCCCTGGGGCTCACGGCTGCCTACGGCCTCTACCTGGGGGCGACCGAGATTCACACCGATGACCCCACCGCCTTTTGGGAGCGGCTGGAGGCGATCGGCGACCAGTTTAAGCAGACCCGACCTGACAAGGCTCACTTGCAGTGGGCGGTGGATAGAATGCTGGCGGTGGCCCACCACTCCAAAGATGCCATTGAGCTGGTGAGAGGTCAGCTTTTGGCCCAGGCCCAGGCGATGCAGGCCGAGGATTTTAGTCTGTGTCATGCCATCGGCGATCGCGGTCTTGGGGTGCTGCCGGAAAGTCCGCCGCAGCTGACCCTGCTGACCCACTGCAACCACGGAGCGCTGGCCACCTCGGGCTACGGCACGTCCCTGGGGATTATGCGATCGCTCTGGAAAGCAGGCCGCCTAGAGCGCGTCTACGCCGCCGAAACCCGTCCTACCTTCCAGGGTTCGCGGCTCACCGCCTGGGAATGTGTGCAGGAGGGCATTCCGGTGACGGTGATTCCCGACAGTGTGGCCGCCCACTGCATGCAGCAGGGGCTGATTCACGGGGTGCTGGCCGGGGCCGATCGCATTGCCGCCAACGGCGACACCATGAGCAAAATTGGCACCTACAGCCTGGCCCTGGTGGCCCAGGCCCATCACATTCCCTTTGTGGTGGCGGCTCCGGTCTCAACCATTGATTTTGCGATCGCCAGCGGAGCGCAAATGGCGATTTCAGAGCGTCCCCCCGAGGAGATCTACCGCCTGGGGGATCGAATTACCTCACCCAACGGCGCAGATTTTTACAACCCTGCCTCAGATATAACCCCGGCCAGTTTGATCACAGCGATCGTCACCGAAGCGGGCACCTACGCTCCCCACCAGCTAGAGCGCGTTAGTCAGAGCTAGCCTGGGCCATGGGACAGCCGTTGACTTTTCTAAAGTAAATGTCAAACATTGAATCATCATTATGATTAAGGGCACTGCTGCCCCCGCTCTGTTTTCGCCATCCTTAGCTATGCCCACCCCGCGCCCCTCAGCCAATGTGTCTCAGTACTTGCTGACGGTTGTTGCCATTACCGCTGCTGTACTGGCGGCCCGATTTTTAATTACCTGGGCGGCAGAGGCGGTTTTGCACCCCATTCCCATTTTGGGCGGCTGGCTCAAAAGCCTTGAAATTGTCGAACTGAGCGTCGTTGTCTTATTTGCTTTCCTGGGGTTTGGGCTGGGGGCCGCCTCTCGCCACCTGGCGGCCAAAACCCCCGTAGCGATTAAGTCCATTGCCCTAGTTGTCGTGCTGCCGCTGGTGTTTTTTAGCAGCTACTGGCTACGGCATCACCTGTGGCTCAGCCAGCTGACCGCCGAGTCTAACCTGTCTCGCCAAGAAGTGACGGCCCTGGCCAACCAGGCGCTCTCCAGCGAAGGCGGCAGTCAGGGCTTTTGGGGCTACTACACCACTACGACCCGAATGCCCATTCTGCCCGCCACCGTACCCGAGCTACAGCGGATGGTGGAAGACCAGAAGTGGTTCCGCTCTGAACTCACCCGCTTCAGCGGCATTGAACCGGGCGTGTTTTCTATGATTTTTGACGGGGCCGGCTGGGGTATTCGTCTGTTTTACATGGTGTTGGCCTGTCTGACCGGCCTTATCTATTTCTTTAAGGGGCTGGCGTGGGCCGACGCCGCCCGGCTGCGCCAGGTGGCCCAGGGCACCGCGGCCCGAGGCAAAGCGTGACGGGGGCAGAGCAAACAAGTCAACCGGGATAATGAGGAACCAGCGGTGACCAAGACTCCTCTCGCCGCCGTCATTTTGGCTGGGGGCCGCAGTTCGCGTATGGGCCACGATAAAGCCCTGATCGCGATCGGAGCCGAAACTCTGCTTCAGCGCACCTGTCGGATCGCCCTGGCCTGCGCCGATGCGGTGTACATTGTCACCCCCTGGCCCGATCGCTACCGCGCCCAGGTACCCGAGGGGGTTGAGTTTGTCCCAGAGCCTCCGACTCCAGGACAAGCCGGGGCCTTTCAGGGGCCGACGATCGCGCTGATTGCGGCCCTGGAGACTTTGTCAGCGCGATCGGCAGCTACCCCCGACTGGGTGCTGACCCTGGCCTGCGACATGCCCAACCTCTCAGCGACGGTGCTAGCCACCTGGCGAGAGCAATTGGCCGCCCTGGCTCCCCACCATCTGGCCTACCTGCCCCAACGCCAGCAGCGCTGGGAACCCCTGTGCGGGTTTTACCGCACGGCCGCCCTCGATTCCCTCAAGCGGTATGCCAATACCGGCGGGCGATGGTCGGAGACCGGCCCAAGAGGGCCATCGCTTCAGGGATGGCTGAAGCAGCAGGCGGTTCCGGGTCGGATACTCGTTTCAAGTCAGAGCTCGGACGCTTCGCGCATCGTCCCCATTCCCCAGGTCGATGGAGCCCTGCTCACCAACGTCAACACCCCTGAGGAGCTAGCCGAGTGGCAGCAGGCAAGAGCTTTCTAAACATTGCCCCAGGGTCGCTACTCTCCCCCAGCCGCCGCGCCAGAGCGATTTCCATCGCTCCCCTCTAGGCTGTCGTCCTCGTCGGGCGACTCCGCCTGGGGCCAGGGAATGCGGCGATCGGTAGCCAGCAGACGGGCCATCTCCCGCGCCCCGTAGCGATTGATGTGGCTGGGGTCAGCAAACAGGTGAGACTGCCACCGCCATGTCTCCAGCTGATCGACCAGGGTAAAGGCACCCTGGCCAGCCCAGGTCTGCAAAAACCGCTGAAACTGGCGCTCGTAGCCCGTCCGCACCCCGTCCAGGTAGTCGTTGCTGAGGGGCAGATTCACAAACACCAGGGGAATATCTCGGCTGTCTAAAAACTGGGCGATCGCCGCCAGCGACAAGGTCTGTACCCCCTCCAGGCGAAAGGCCCGGTAGGCATCGTCATACTGGCCCCGCACGCGGGGAAAGCGGCGGTAGTACACCGCTGGATTGAACTGGTCGTTGACAGCTAAAAAACCCTGGGAGTTGATAGCGCTCAGCGGTACCATCCCGTACTCTGCCCCCACCATCGGAGCCGCCGCCGCGTCCTGGGGATCTTTAGTCGCCTCGGCCTCCTCCCCGGCGGTGGGGGCAGGCGCTGCCGGGCGCGTCGGCAGGTCTACGGCAGCGCCTGCGGTGGAAGCCGCTGCGGGGTCGGTGACCGGTTGCTCTTGCAGCGTCAGCCTTGCGCCTGACTGCACGGCGGCGTAGCCCGGGGAGGCCAGAATTTCGGCAAAGGTGCGGTCAAACCTGCCGCTGTTAAAGGCGCGGGAACCCTCGGCCCAGACAATCAGGCGGGGGTGCAGATCGGGGGCTAGCAGCTGCCGGGTGAGAAAGCCCACCACCTGAGCCGTAGCGCCGTTGACGCTGAAGTTGTATACCCGCAGGCCCGGGTAGCCCGCCACGGCCAGCGCCTGCTGAAGCACCTGGGGGTCAACGCCCTGGAGCGATCGCGAGCTGCCCACAATCAGCACATCGGGCGGGCCTTGGGTAGCCACGTAGGCGCGGTAAAGGCTCACCTGCTCGTCTAGCACGTCGCTGCCCAGGGGCGGAAAAGCGCGGGGCAACCCCTGCTGGTCGGCTTTTTGGGCAGCCAGAGCCAGGTTTTGCCGATACTCACGGGCCTTGCGCTGGCTGAAGGCGTAGCGGGGATCATCGCCTGGAATAGCTTGCAGCAGGGTCAGCGATCGCCCCCAGGCCCCGACCACCTGCTGCCACTGGTCAGCGGTGGCGGCAACCGCCGCCAGCTGGCTGGCCCGGCTAGCCTCACCAACGGCGGCATACCAGGGGTCAGCGGTCACCGCCGCCGCCGCTTCACCGGTGCCGGTCGTGCCTTGGGGGCCGGGTGCACTCAGACAGCAGGTGAGCAGCGCGCCCACCGCCAGCGACACCATCAGCCCAGCGCGAGAAGTAAGGAATTGAGTCATGGCGATTCGAGGGCATTGGCTGTTGAAGGCCGTAGTGGCGGGTTGTAGGTCAAGGACATCGTGCTGCACCCTGACCCCCAACACCAGTGTAGAAAATTGCGTCGCTGAGCAGGAACCATCTCCCTTGGAGATTGAAGATAATTTTTAGCTGGACAGTTCTAGCCCCCCTGCCCAAAGGACACCGATCATCTCCTCAGGGTAATTACCTATAGCCTTAGCGAACTGCTCAGCGGATCTATCTAGATCTCCCCTCAAACTTATTGGCCAAGGGGCTTACCTTCACAACAGTTTTACAGCTACTTCCGTAGAAGCTCAGATGGTTTCTAGTGCTTGAATTAGCAGAATAAAAAGGCACCTCAGTCTACCCGGAGACACCATGCACCTCAATCGATTTTGCACCCTCGGCGCACTAGCCGCTACCGTGGCCCTGGCTGGCCTGGCCCAGCCGGCCCAGGCCATTTCTTTTACCCTAGGCGACGCCGCCGCCACCCAAGCTTCTATGAAAGGAATCGCTGGGTTTAACGGCGAAACCAACCAGGGAGCCTATTCAATCTATGCCTGGAGCGAAGGCTTCAACACCGTCAATTTCAACAGCGGCGATTTCACCGTGGTGGACTCCCAAAACCAGACCGTTAGCAATGCAGGCATTAATTACTCCTATACGGGAAGTACTACTAATAACGCTAGAATTCTTCAGGATCAGTGGGCTCCCACCTACGAAACTACCCAAGACAACAAATCTAACTATCTGACCGCTTTCTCCGGCACTAACGTTCAAATCGATCTAGACACAACCCATAACTACTTCGGTATCAACTGGGGTTCTGCCCACGACGGCAACGAATTTTCGTTCTACAATGGCGACTCCCTGGTTCAAAGATTTGTCTATTACAACGACGGTCGCACCTTCGCCGCCGCCGAAAAAACTACTAACGTAGCGTCTGCCCTTAAAGAATTTGGCACAAAAGGCAACGGCGGCGAGTACAACGCCTACTTCAATTTCTTCGCCGAATCCAGCGATGACATTTTCAATAGAATTGTTATTTCTCAACTCGGTGGCGGTGGCTTCGAAACCGACAACCACACCTTCCGGGCAGGCACCAAAGGCTTTACAGAATCCACCGAGTCTGTGCCAGAACCCGCTATGGCCCTGAGCCTGTTGGTGGTAGGCGGGGCGATGGTCGCCAAGCGCCGCTCTAGCAGCACCCCAGTTAGCTAAACGGTCGGCCTAGGGGGTGCCGGCCTAGATGGCAGTCCTCTAAACGCGTTGAATCTGACTTTTCCCAAGCAGGTGGCCTAAGCTACCTGCTTTTTAGGTATCAGCCCTCCAGACGATTTTCATTTCTTAAACACTCTGCGATAGTGGTTTTGAACTCAGCATCAACGAGGCAACTGGTGGTACCCCTAAAAGACTACAACCCGGGTCTGCGCACCCCCTACGTCACCTACGGGCTAATTGTGCTGAATATAGCCCTCTTTATCTACGAGCTCAGCCTACCGGCCTACGGGTTGACCGATTTTTTCCACGCCTGGGCAGTAGTGCCCGAAGAATTTTCGACCAGCCTGACCACAGGCGTATCGGCTGTCAATGCCGAGGAGTGGCTGACCCTGGTCACCGGTCAGTTTCTCCACGGCGGCTTTTTGCACCTGGCGGGCAACATGCTCTACCTGTGGATCTTTGGCAACAACGTTGAAGACCAGATGGGGCACGGGCGTTTCTTGCTGTTTTACCTGCTGTGCGGAGTGCTGGCCAATCTGGCCCAGTGGTTCTTTGCCATGGGTTCAGCGATTCCATCCCTGGGGGCCAGCGGCGCGATCGCAGGCGTCATGGGAGCCTATATTTTCCGTTTCCCCGAGGTGCGCATTCTCACGTTGGTGCCCCTGGGGCCGTTCCCGCTACCGCTGCGAATTCCGGCCCTGTTTTACCTGGGCATTTGGTTTGTGCAGCAGGCTTTCTATGGCTTTGCCAGCCTGGGGGCCCCCACCATGATCGGCATGGAAAGCGGCGGTATTGCCTACTGGGCCCACGCGGGCGGCTTTGCCATTGGGGCGCTGCTTGGGCCGCTGTTTGGCCTGTTTAGCCAGCCTGACAGAGTGACCGCAGCGGAGCCACCTGGGCTGGAGTAGTCAAGGGAACGGTCAAACTTCACAGACCGATCCAGCCCAGGACGGCTAATCCTAAATTCGCCCTGGCTACCCCCGACTGAACTGGGTAAATACCACCTGTCCCGCCGCAAACCTCCGGCTTTGAATCGGGGTTTATGCAGTTCGAACGCGGCTATAAACCACCAATTAAAGTGGTCAGAAGGGCCCCACCCGCAAAAGCTGCGGGTGAAAATGGGGTGTTTGGCTGGCCTTGCGAGGAGCCTGAGAACTTGTTACATTATTTTACAAATACGTAACGCAATGTAACGACTCTGTTTTGAAAGGAGCTCGATCTGAGGGCGATCTTGTGCCCAGGTCGGCTCCAGGGAACTTAGCAAGCCGGGTTAAAACACTTGATGGTTAACAACACGCCGATGAATTCCCAGTCCATCACCGTAACGACGGCCCAGGTGTTAGACCTCTATGCCTCTGGTCGCCGCGACTTTAGCCACTTTGACTTTCATGAGGCGTGGATGCCTGGGCTAGAGCTACCCGGTATTGATCTGACCCAGGCCAACCTGGTGTCGGTCAATCTGCACCAGGCAATGCTATCCAGGGCTAAGCTGAGCGGCTGCAACCTGTGGCGCGCCAACCTGGAGGGGGCCAACCTCGAGGGGGCCGACCTGGCCCGCACTGTCTTGATTCGGGCCGAACTCAGCTACGCCAACCTGACGGGGGCCAACCTGCGCTGTAGCGACCTGCGCCTGGCTACCCTGCATCAGGGATCGCTCAGGGGAGCCGATCTGCGCAGCGCCAACCTCAGCTACACCGATCTGCGCCGAGCCGACCTCACTGGGGCTGACCTGCGCGGGGCCGACCTCACAGGGGCTAACCTGCGCGGCGCTACCCTGGCGATCGCCCAGCTGGAGGGAGCCCGTCTCGATCGCACCTGGCTAGACGAAGCCGAGCCCCCTCACCCTGAACTGTCGGCTCAGGTTTAAACCGCCCTTACCCCTAAGCCAGCTCCTCCTGACCCGTCACCTCTGCCAGGGCCTGCCGCAGCTGCCCTCGATGCCGGGCTAGCCGGGCTGCCGCCGCCTCGGCCCCCACCCCCCCCAGATGCATCATCAAGGCCAGCTTGACCTGCTGGTGGCTGCGGTCGAGCAGGGCAGCGGCGGCCTCGCGGTCGAGGTCGGTGAGATCGCAGAGAATCCGCAGGGCGCGATCGCGCAGCTTGCTGTTGGTCACGGCCACATCGACCATACGGTTGCCGTAGACCTTGCCCAGTCGCACCATGACCCCTGTGGAGAGCACATTGAGGGCCATTTTGGTGGCGGTGCCCGCCTTCAGCCGGGTCGAGCCCGCCAGCAGCTCAGGGCCGACCAGCAGGCGGATGTCGATCTTGGCCTCGGTGGGCACCTGATGGCCGGGCACACAGGCGATCAACACCGTGGTGGCCCCGCGCTGATTGGCGGCGGCGATCGCCCCCTGCACGTAGGGCGTTGTGCCCCCAGCGGTGATGCCCACCACCACATCCTGGGGTCGCACACTGCGCTCGGCAATGGCGGCCGCTCCGTCTGCGGCAATATCCTCTAGCCCCTCAGAGCTTTTCACCAAGGCTCCGGCTCCGCCAGCAATAATGCCCTGCACCAGGTCAGGGGGCGTGCAGAAGGTGGGTGGGCACTCCGCCGCATCGAGCACCCCCAGGCGACCGCTGGTGCCCGCCCCCACGTAGAACAGCCGTCCACCCTGACCCAGCGCCTCGGTGGCGGCATCGATGGCCGCTGCCAGGGCCTCCCGGGCTCCGGCGATCGCCGCCAGGGTGTGCTGATCTTCCTGGTTGAACAGATCCACCAGCTCCAGGGCGCTGAGCTGGTCAAGGTGGGCACTGCGGGGGTTGGCCTGCTCCGTCAGCAAATGGCCGCGATCGACGGGGTCTGGGGACACAGGTAAAGCAGAACGGGCAGTCACAGGCGGCTCCCAAAGGCAATAAACACTGCCGCTAATGTAGAGGATGGCGGCCCTAGCGCACAAATCGAAAGGCGGCTGCGTAGCGCACCGGCTTGCCCTCTGCAGCCTGGGCCGTCGCCACGATACAGCTGACCATTTCAGTTAGGGCCAGGGGCACCACCAGCAAAAACCCCACCAGGACAAACATCAGCGCAATGGTGACCACCCAGGCGATCAGCATTGTCAGCTGAAAGTTAAGGGCCGCCTTTGCCTGGCGCTGCACAAAGGCCCGCTGCGGCGCAGCGTCCGCCCCCACCGACATCTCGGCGGTAGCCGACCCTGAGCCCCGAGCTAGGAGCAGGACCAGGGGGACGACGACGCGCCAGGGCAGCAAAAAGGAACTGCCCCACAGCAGCGGCCAGGCCCCCAGCCACTGGCTGCCAATCGCCAGGTAGCTCGCCAGCGGCACCAGATGAACCAGCGCCACCAGGGTTGAGGCGGGCAGCGCAGCCCTCGACGCTGGCATTACCTCCGGGGACAAGGGCAGTGGCGAGCAAACTGTCAGCGGCACCGCTGACTTGGCCCTGTCGGCGATCGCGTCTGCCGATGAGGCACCCACGCCAGCGCTGTCAGACCCCGACGGCGACTCTGGGGGGGCCAAGGCAGAGGTCTCTAGGGTAAAACGTTCCTGCCAGTCCACCGCATCACAGCCGGTGGGGCGGCAGCTCACCCACACGGCCTCAAGGGGGCAGAGCAGCCCCAGGCGGGTCAGACCTCGGCGAATATGAGACACCACCTGGGGTTGGGAAATCGGAGTATTGCCTTCGAGATCGAGGTGAAGCGCTGTGCCCCGCCACTGGCCCTGGGCCACGACGCCGGGGGGCAGCGACTGGGTCAGCAAATGGGCGATCGCACGGGCATCGCCCTGACGGGCCTGGGCAAGTAGAGCGGCGGGGGGAGTCGTCATGGCCCGGCCACTCTAAAGCAAGTTCTCAAGCTGCCGCCGCATGCGATCGAGTTCCGCTTGAGAGAGGCCGCCCTCCTCCGAGGGAGCAGCCTGGTCTGCGGGCAAAACCGCCGGATCGTCGGGGTTCCAGGTGGTCTGCTCGAGGGTTTGCTCAGGGGGTAGGGCCAGGGTTCCCACTGGAACCAGGCGGCAGCCATAACCAGCCGACTCGCAAAATTCTTCGATCTCGGCCTGGTCAAAGCCCTCCACCGTGGCCTCTGGAAAATCCTGGGCCTCGAGCATGAGGGCATAGCGAACGGCGTCATCCTCATGCTCAAACATCAAAATCAGATTTTCCCCACCGATGGTTTCGGCATGAATACCCTCGTTGTCGGTGCGGGCATTAAACAACAGCACGTACACCACCATGACCCAATCTCGCTAACAGCAATAACAGCATTTTATTTACTGTACCGGGCCGCTGCTGCGTGAACAAAGCGGCAGCGGTCGTCGTCATAGTTCCACAGAGAGTTCCTAGCGGCGGTCGCAGCCTTGCCCCTGGAAAGGAGACAGCCTTTGCCGTTAGCGGTGCCAACCCCCTCGAGCCCGCCTGGGGCCACCGGTAACCACTAATTTCGCTAGGGATGGTGGGCATACGGCAGGGAGTTCATTACTATTGTTGGGTGTTCTGCGGTGGCGTAAACGGGTATGACCCCTTCTCAAGAACCAGAGCCTTCTCAAGAACCAGAGTCAAGCGGCGGCGGACGCTGGCTAGCAGCGGGCCTGGTGCTGGGTTCACTGCTGGTATTTGGGGGCACCGTGGCCCTAGCGGGCTGGCTGTGGAGCCGCGATAATTTAGTGCCTTTGCTCGCTCGAGAGCTGTCTGAAGCCCTCGAGCGCCCTGTACAACTGGGGCCCCTAGAGCAGGTAGGGCTGTCGGGAGTGCGGGTGGGGCCATCCACAATTCCCCCGACACCGACAGATCCAGATACCCTATCGCTAGCAGCGGTAGAGGTGCGCTTCAGACTGTGGGATCTGTGGCGGCGGGAGCTGCCCCTCACCCTCACCCTGGAGCAGGGGGATCTCTACCTGGAGCAAAACGCTGAGCAGGAGTGGTTTGACATCGATCTCGATCTAGCCGATCGCGACCCCGACCGCGATCCCTTCGTCAACGTGCGGCTCGCCCACATCTACGTCAAAGACTCTCAGCTCACCCTGGTGCCCTACGTCGCAGCAGGGCTAGAGCCAGTGCAGGTGGCGATCGAAAACCTGCAGGGCCAGCTCGCCTTCAATGAGACCCTGATCGAGGTTCCAGAGGATCCCGCTTCGCCCCTTGAAACCCAGCAGCTCGATCTAAAACTCAGCGGCGACTCCACCCAGGGCGGCAGCCTCCATCTCACTGGGTCGGTGATCCTGCCGCCGCCCCAGGATGCTCCCGACGAAACCGCCGATGCCGCCGTCGATCCGACTGAGGTACCTGGCCCCGGCTTGCAGGCCAATATCAACCTCCGCACCCAGCGGGCCAGGGCCACCGACATCATGCCCCTGGTAGACTCCTTCTTGAGAAATCCCCTGCCGGTGCAGTTCCCCTCTGGCGTGGTCAGCGGCCAGGTAGACATCGAAAGCGGGCGCGGCGTTCCCAACAGTTTTGTGGGCACGGCGCGGGTGGAGGAGGCCACCGTGGTTCACCGCGCGATGCCCGAGCCGCTGCAAAACCTGGAGGGCGACGTACGCTTTCGGGGCCGCACCTTTGTATTTGAAGAGGTCACCGCCAGCATGGGCGACCTGACCGCCCGCGCTGGGGGCACCCTCGATTTAGATGAGGGCTACGACCTCAGTGGCCAGGTCAACCCGTTCACCGTCGCCCAGGCATCTGACCTGTTTGATCAAACCCTGCCGGTAGCCGCCAGCGGCACTTTTGGGGCCGATGTGACCATGACCGGGCCCCTGGGCAGGCCGGTGATCACCACTGAATTCATCTCCCAGGATCAAGTCACCATTGACCGGGTGGCCTTCAGCGAGGTCAGGGCCACCGGCATCTTGCGATCTCCCCGCATAGACATCGAGCGGGTGCTGGCGGTGCCGGTGGGCGGCGGTGCCCTGAGCGGCAGCGGCGTCTTTACCTTTGGCTCGCCGGGGCAGCTGGCCCTGGCGCTGACGGGCGATCGCATTCCCGGTGACACCATTGGCCAGGCCTACGGACTGTCTGAGCAAGTTGCCCTGGGGCCGGTGTTCTTTGAGGCCGCGATCGATGGCCCCGTCAACCAGCTGACGGGCACGGCCAGCTGGCGCGCCCCCATGGGCGACTACCCAGCCCAGGGCAATCTCAGCCTGGCGGGCGGTGCCCTGCGCTTTACCAACACCTTTGTGCAGGTGGCGGGGGGCACCGTGGCGGGCGAGGGCCTGCTGGCCAACCGCCAGTGGAATGCCGATCTGCGGGCCCAGGGGGTGCAGCTCAGGCGGCTGGGCGGGGCGGAAGGGGTGATCAGCGGTACCGCTCAGCTGTCGGGTACGCTGGCTCAGCCCGGCCTGGCGGGCATTCGGGGCCAGGGAAATGGTGCGATCGCCCTAGCGGGGGGCACGGTGCTCACCGAGGCCAGCCTGGCGGGCGGTCAGTGGAGCGCCGATATGCAGGGCCGCGATCTGGCCCTGGCGGCCTTTGCGCCCGATCTCCAGGGCACCGCTGGCGGCAACTTTCGCTTTACGGGCAGTACCGACAACCTCACCCTGGCCGGGGTTAGGGGGCAGGGGCAGCTCGTGCTCTCCGACGGCCTGGCCACGGCGGCGGCCCGCGCCCCTCAGCTGGCCCAGGTGCGCGGCCCCCTCACCGCTGATCTAACCTGGAACGGGCAGTCGGTACTGGTGCGCCAGGCCAGCACCGCTGGGGTGCAGGCCAGCGGGGTAATCACGCCCCGGCTCAGCGGCCTTGGGGCTCCGGCGATCGCCAACCTCGACCTCAACCTCAACGCCAACAACTTCAGCCTGGCGGCTCTGCCGGTGCCCCAGGTGATTCCCCTGGCCGGCAACGCCTTCTTTAACGGACGGCTGCGGGGGCGTCCCGGGGCCCTGGCCCTCAGCGGCGACGCCTCCCTGGTGGGTTTAGAGGCGGGCGGTCTGGCCTTTGCCTCCCCCCTCAGCGGGCCGGTCACCTACACCCAGGGGGGCACGCTGGCGGTCGATCTGACCGGCGGCGGCGATCGCATCTACGTGGCCACCGCCGAGGGCGACCGCGATCTGGCCTTTGAAGTCCGCAGCGGGACGGCTCTGGCCGAGGGCTACACCCGGGGTGACGAGCTCTACGCCACCGTCGCCAACCTGCCCCTCAACGACCTCCGGCTGCCCCAGGCGGGCACTGGCGGCATTGGCACCGTCAGCGGCCTGATCACCTCCGCCGACATTGTGGCCAACCTGCGCCAGCCCACCCTGCGGGCCACCTTTGACGTGCAGGATCCCAGCATCGGCTACCTCCGCCTGCCCGTCGAGACCACCACCGTCGCCATTGACCCCGCCGCCCCCGAGCGCCCGGGCGAATTCACCCGCTACGGTCGGCTGCGGGGCACCGTCACCTACGCCAACAACGTCGTTGGCCTGGCCGGGGTGGTGCTCGAATCGGCTTCGGGGCTCAGCCGCTATCTGGCCAGCGGCACCTACACCCTGGGGGAGCAGCCCCAAGTCAACGGCGAGCTGGTAGTTGACAACGGTCAAATCCAAGACATCCTACAGACCTTCCTCATCTTTGAGCGGGCCGATTTTCGCTTCAATCTGCTCGAGCCTCCCCAGTGGTTTCGCCCGGTCACCCCCGCTGACCTCGCCTCCCTGGCGGAGGTAAATCCGGTGGGCGATCGCAGCGCCAGCCTGCTCGACCAGCTGCGTCGCCTGGCCGAAGTGCAAGAGCTACAAGACACGCTGGCCGCCCAGGGCGAAGCGGCCACGCTGCCTCCCCTCGATGAGTTTGTTGGCAGCTTCTCGGGCCGCGTTACCGCCCAGGGAACAGTACCTGACACCCTCAACGTCACCTTTGATCTGGCCGGAGCCAACTGGGTTTGGGGTAACCCCAACGGCAGCAATGGAGCCACCTACCGCATCGACGAAGCGATCGCCAGGGGCAGCTACCAAGACGGTGTGATTCGCCTTGAGCCAGTCAGCCTGCGCTCCAACTTCGCCGGTTTTTCCGACACGACGCAGCAGGGCATCGCCCTGGCCACTCTGAACGGTGACGTCAGCCTGCGCCCCAGCGACCCCGAAGCCCGCACCCTGCGCCTGGAGGTCAGCGATGTACCCATCAACGCCCTGCGCCAGCCCCTGCGCCTGCCCGAGAATCTCGACGGCCTGGTGAATTTGGGTGCCACCCTTACCGGTACCCTGAGGACTCCCCAGGTGCGGGGCCAGCTCGCCGTCAACGAAGCCACAATCAACGGCAACGCCATCGACCTGGCCACCGCTAACTTCCGCTACGAAGACGCCCGCCTCAATCTGATCAGCCGGGTCGCCATTGACGAGCAGATCGATCCCCTGCGCCTGGTGGCTAGCGTTCCCCTCACCCTCCCCGGCCTCGACCAGCAGCCCGCCACCGACACCGTTGACATCAGCCTCAGAATGCGCGACGAAGGCTTTGCGCTGATCAATCTATTCACCAACGCCATTACCTGGGAGTCAGGCCCGGCCAGTCTCGACCTGGCGGTTCAGGGCCGCTGGCCCGTCAATCAATCGGTTCAAGACGCCCTCACCACCCTCAATGTCACCGGCAACGCCAACTTTGAAGGTGTTACCATCAGCTCCCGCAGCCTGCCTGAGCCCCTCACCAATATCCAGGGCACCATTGACGTGGTCGAAGGCTTCGACAATGGCCGCAACAACTCTGTCTACACCAACGGCCTGGTGCTCGCCTTCCAAAACCTCCAGGGGGACTTTAGCAGCGGCAAGGTAGCTGCCGAAGGCAACCTGAAGCTGCTGCCCTCGGTACAGGATCTGGCACCGGGGTTGTTCAACGGCAGCGCCACCGCAGCCGACGAGGGCACCACCGGGTCGGGGGATGCCAACCCCTTCCGCGTCACCCTCGACAACATCGCCCTTGACCTGCGCAATCCCGCTGGCACCTACCGAGGCCGCGTCGATGGCAACGTGGTCGTGGGTGGCAGCGTCTTCTTGCTGCCGCCTCTGGTCTACGGCGAAGTGACGCTCTCCAACGGGCTGCTCACTTTGCCCGACACCAGCGGCGGCGGGGCCGCCACCACCTTTGCGCCGACCTCAGAGCCCAGAATCTTTGACCCAATTCCCCCGGTACTAGAAGACTTTCAGCTGGTGCTGGCCGACAACGTGCGGCTGGCCATTCCCGGCATTGTGGATGTACGGGCCGAAGGCACGCTCGATCTGGTAGGCACCGCCCCCAACATCAAACCCGTTGGCCGCATCAATCTGCCCTCGGGCCGCATCAATCTATTGACCACCGAATTTCGCCTGACGGGCAATGAAAACTATGCCGAATTCAGCGAACTCGACGACACCATCGACCCCTACATCGTCGCTACCCTGTCAGCGGCAGTACCCGACAGCGCCGCCGCTGGCAACGCCCTGGCGGTGGCGACTCCCTTCCCCCGCAACGAGATCAGCGTGTCTAGAATTGACCAGCTGGGGCTCACCCAGGCCGGGGTGCAGACGGTACGCATTCGCGCCAGCGTCAACGGTCGCGCCAGCCGGGTGGTGAATTTGCAGGGGGTTGAGCTCTCGAGCACCCCCCCCCGCTCCGAGGGCGAGATTGTGGCGCTGATCAGCGGCGGGCTGTTGGCAGCCCTCGAGTCTACCCTGGGCAGCGTGTCGGGGGGCGGCGACGGTTTTCAGGGTCTGCTGGCGTTTGCCGGGTCAGCCCTGCTCAACAACCTGCAAAACATTCTCGGTGCGGGGCTCGATCGCACCGAACTGCGGCTGTTCTCGGCCTCGCCGCCGGGGGGGCAGCAGGGAGGGGCGATCGATATTGGCGGCGAAGTTGGCTTCAACTTCTCCCCCAGCATCTCGGTATCGGTGCAGAAAGTGTTTACCAACGTCACCCCCGCCGTGTTTAGCGTGCGCTACCGCATCAACGATCAAATCACCGTGCGGGGAATTACCAGCTATGAACAGTTCAATGAAAATACCGGCGCAGTTGTAGAATTTCGATTTCGGCCCTGAGCTGGGAAGGCACATCCTCAGGCTTGTAAGGTGGAATGGGGCAGACTGCCGCCCCAGCCCAGAGTTCTACCACAGTACGCCCATGGATCCTAAGCTACCGCAACCCACTGAACCCACTCCCCCAGTGGAGGAACCGCTCTCACCGGGGGAGTCAACCGCCTGGCCCCGCTGGCAAACTCTGTGGGCGGGCCAGTGGGGCAACATTCGGGTGCTGGCCGTGGCCCTGGCGATCGCCCTCACCGTGCGGGTGCTAATCGCTGAGCCCCGCTACATTCCCTCCAACTCCATGGATCCAACGCTGCACATCGGCGATCGCCTGTTGGTCGAAAAAATCAGCTACCGCTGGCAGCCCCCCCACCGGGGCGACATCGTGGTGTTTGCGCCCCCGCCGCAGCTGGCGCAACTGGGGTACGAGGCGCGGCAGGCTTTCATCAAACGGGTGATCGCGGAACCCGGCCAAACCATCGCCGTCCGTCAGGGGCAGGTAATTGTAGACGGCGAGCCGCTGCAAGAGCCCTACATTCTTGAAGCCCCTGCCTACCCGTTAGAGCCCGTCACCGTTCCCGCCGGGCAGGTGTTTGTCATGGGCGACAACCGCAACGACAGCAACGACTCCCACGTGTGGGGCGCTCTGCCCCAGGGCAATATTATTGGCCGGGCGCGGTTTCGGTTTTGGCCCCTCGATCGCATCGGCCCAGTCAGCTGACGGTGGCAGCGTTGCTGCGCAAGGGCGATTTACTGTCTTAACCCCCGCCCCGCAAGTGAGCCAGAGAGCCTGTTCTGGCGGAGCCTGCGTCTTTCAAGTTCCCCCATGAGATGAATTTGCCCCCATGAGATGAATTTGTAGGAGCTACGGCAGGGGGCTTACCTTAATGGCGTGCTGCACTACCACCTCGACTTGACGGGTTGTGTAAGATCAAAGCGGCTGAGATAAAGCAGTTCTGAGGAAAGCCCCATGCTGGTACAGCTCGTTCGCCCTCTGGTACGCACCCAGGTGCAAATGCTGGCCCAGGCCCAGTCGGCCAGCGGCAAGCTAGTGGGCATGGTGTCGCAGTGGCTGGGCTACCTGGGCATTCACGCTGAGGTGACTCAGCTGCAAACCACCGGCAACCGCATTCAGGTGTCACTCTGTGTGGGCAAGCCCGAGCAGTGCACCGAAGCCGAGTGGCAGCAAATTCTCGACAACCTCAACCGAGATGTAGACACCACTCCCGCCGCCGACACCCTCACCTACGCGGCGATGCCCCCGACCCAGCAGGGCAAAGTGCAGCGGCTGCTGGCCGCCATTCTCCACGCCAGCGGACAAGACCCCCTCGCCGACTGGCCCACCCTGCGCCCCCGGCTGGTGGCCCTGGGCATAGAAGAACCAATGCTGGCGGGAATTCACTCCGCCCTCAAGGTGCCCATGCCCGTGGAGCTTTTGGTGGAGCACCTGGAGCCCGAAGTGGCGGCCTTTGTGCTGGCTAAGGCTATTCACATCGCCCTGCTTGACCAGCAGATCAGCCAGGCCGAAGACACCGCCCTCAAAGCCCTGCTCAACGCCGTCGATTCTGGAGCGGGTACCCGCTCCGAGGCGGCTGCCGAAGGCTTAGCGAACCGTGAAGTCGTCGCCTAGCCCGTTTTAACCCTGAATTGTAGTGGGGTACATTTTCCCTCGCTGCTCCCGCCCGCGCACCCTATGGAATCCTCCACCGTTCTGTTTCACCTGGCCTTTCCGGTGGCCGACATTGCCACCGCAAAAGACTTTTACGTGGCCGGGCTGGGCTGCAAGCCGGGACGAGAGACGGCTAGTTCCCTGATTCTCAATCTCTACGGTCACCAGCTCGTAGCCCACACAACCGCTGAGGTCACTCCCCAAAAGGGTATTTATCCCCGCCACTTTGGCCTGGTTTTTTTGGCCGAGGCCGATTGGGAAGCGCTGCTGCACCGGGCCAAAGACCAGCGGCTCACCTTCTACCAGGGCGAAAAGCGGCGCTTTGCGGGCAGCACCCTCGAGCACCGCACCTTCTTTTTACAGGATCCGTTTTTTAACCTGCTGGAGTTTAAGTACTACTGCCACCCCAGCGCCATCTTTGGCGAGGTTGAGCAAAAGCAGGTGGGGGATGCGGAGTGAAGTTTTACCAGGGAACATAGCGATCGCACTGCCTTCACGCGCCGATCGCACCCAGCACCTTGAGACCGGCTTTTTGCGCCTCAGAAATGCCCATGACCCCGGCAATGTTCATGCCTTCGTAGGGGCGATCGCACCGCAGGGTTTTCACAATTTCTTGGGTCTGTCCATCCCAAAGTTGAATGGGTTGTTCGAGAAAGGCAAGGGCTAATAGATCTGAATGGGGGTGCCAAACCACGGCCATACCGTGGTTGCTGCCCTGAATGACTTGTTCACACTCGCCTGTACTGACGTTCCAAATTCTAACGGTTAAGTCAGAGCTGGCCGTTGCTATCTTGTGACCGGCGGAACTCCAGCTTAGAGAAAACATAGTACCCGGCGTCTGCACTTGAAAGGTCTGCAAACGTACCCCAGACTCTACATCCCAGAGCATAAGGGCGTTGTTGTAATCTCCACTGGCTAGGGTCTTTCCATCGGGGCTTAGGGCAATCGGGTGAACGGGAGAGCCAACGGAAATGATGCGATCGCAAATCCCCGTGTTCAAGTTCCAAAATCGAATATTGCCGTCTATACTAGCGCTAGCAACGCCCTTGCTATCCGGCAGCCAAGCGACAGCATTGATCTGATTTTGGCTATCCGACAGGGTTAACAGACATTCCCCCAAGTGGGCATCCCAAAGTTTTACAGTTTGGTCATAGCTGCCGCTAATCAAATACTGTCCCTCTGGATGCCAGGCTATAGAGCGAATCCAGTGCGTGTGCCCGCACAGCACATAGTCGCATTGCCCAGTCTGAACGTTCCAAATCCGAATTTGGGCATCGGTTCCACTACTGGCAATCCAGTTTTCGTCAGGGCTCCAGGCTACAGACAGCGCTTCATTTTGGTGCCCTCTAAAGACCCTGAGACAGTGGCCAGTTTGACTGTCCCAAAGCTGAACTGTATGGTTCGTACTGCTGCTCAAAAGCTGAGTGCCATCCTTATTCCAACGCAGGCACCAGGAGGAATTACTGTATCCTTTGACTGTTTTTATACAGCCGCCAGTTTGGGTATTCCAAAGTTTGATTACCTGGTCGTGGGCAGCACTAATCAGTAAATTACTCCCGCGCTGCCATGAAATGCCCCAGACCCAGCTTTGGTGTCCCTGCAACAGACGCAAACATTGTAAAGAGCAATCCCAAATGCTGATGGTGTAGTTAGAGCTGGCTCCGGCTAAGCGATCGCCATCCTCCTGCCACTCCAACTGCCAGATGTAGTCAAGGGTCGTCGTCGTCGCCAGACATTCTCCCGTTGGCCAGTCCCAAAGTTTAACAGTGTTGTCAAACCCACTACTGGCTAAGATTCTGCCATTGGGATGCACTGCCAAAGACGCCACCCAATTATCATGGGCGGGAATGACTTGAATACAATCGCCCGTCACTATATCCCAAATTTTGATGGTGTGATCTAAGTAAGCACCGGCTATTAGAGCTCCATCAGCTAGCCAGGTCAACCCCATCAACCATTGAGTTGGGTCACTTTGGGCACTCTCCTCTAGCCGGATTAACTGGTCGCCAGCCTCGCCATCCCAAACAGTGATATACGCCACGTCTTTTCCTGTACAGGCCAATCGTTTGCCGTCAGGGCTCCAAGCTAAATCAATCGCCCAGGGAATTTCACCTTCAAAATCTTTGATCCACTGCCCTGTTCTGGCATTAAAAAGCTTTATGACCTGGTTGATACTACAAGCCAGGGTTTTACCGTCAGGGTGCCATGCGGCGGCCATGACCCAGTTGTGGTTGCCTTTGATAGCCCTAAGGGGTTGCATAGGTTCAAGTTGCCAGATGTGGAGACTGGCATTGGCGTCTCCGACGGCAAAGTACTGCCCGTCTGGGTTAAAGCCGACCCACACACCACCGGCAAAGGTTTGGGTAAAGGTGGTTTCCACAAACCGAACCGCCTGGAAATTGACCTGCTGGAGGGTAGCCCCTTGAAGAGCGGCGTGGCGAATAGTGAGATGAGAAAAATCATAGCTGGTTAAATCAATGTCCAGGTGCAGACACAGATTAATCAAGTTCCCAGCACCATACTCCCCAGCCAAGGGGGAGGCCTTGCGTAAAGTAGACAGTAGGCTCTGCAAATGCTGCTTCAGCCGTTCAGTGTCTTGATGGAAGACATCCTGAAGACGTTTTATCAACGGGGTTAAGATCACCCGCACCTGGCTTTCTCGGATGTAGTCCAGCACCGTGGTTTTTGTAAGGGCATAGCAGTTTAGACAGGCAATTTCCCCCTGACCTATTTCCTCTGCCAACTGCTGAATCAAGCGGTCGGTGACGTATTCCATCACCACAGGCTGTTGGGTATATTCCGCTTTTGAATTGATTTTCCCCTTCAGCGCCCGCTTTTCGATTAAGCTGCGCCCAGTGAGGGACTCCAGCGCTTCCAACAAACTGGCAAGGGGAATAGGAGGCACAAGGTCAGATTGCAGAGTGGCCAGAGCAGTCCACTCTCGGTTGATCGCCAGCCAGTACATGAGGGTCTGCTCCAGGGGCGACAACCGCTCGAACTGTTGATCTAATAGGCGACGCATGCCGTTAAAAATGGGCGTTTCAGTGGCAAAAAAGGTGGCGATTTCCCCCTCAAACAAACTCTGAATCGAGGTGCCCAACATTTTCAGCGCCAGCGGATTGCACCGGTACAGCTCGCACAGGCGTCGCTTTTCGTCCTCCGTGCCCACCAGCTGCTTGGCTTCAATCAAAGCCATTGAGGCTTCCCATGAACCCTTCAGCACCAGCAGCCGCACGGCCCCCTGACTGTCTTCCAGCAGAGCCACTTTGGTCGAGCGCTCTCGACTGGTTAGCACAACACAACTCTGATGGCTGGCCTCCCCGACCATCTGCACCAAATCACCATAGTTGGCAAACTGGGGCTGATAGTAGCCCCCCTCCTTGCCCGCCTGGAGCAGCGTCTCCTGGTTATCCAAAATCACCAGGCAGCGGTGGGCTTGCAGCCAGCGCAGCAACCGCTCGGGCTTGGCCTGCATGTCCTGTCCACATGAGACAAAGGGCACCAGTTCTGCCAGCAGGCTCTCTAAGGGAGGGGCGTTGCGCAGCGATCGCCAGATCACAAAGTCAAACTCCTTGGCCACCTGTCGCGCCACTTTGGCCGCCAGGGAACTCTTGCCAACGCCGCCCTGACCGGCGATCGCCACCAACCGGCAGCGCTGCTCAGTAATGCACCGGGTCAGCTGCTCAATCTCCGCCTGCCGCCCCCGAAAGTGACTCACATCCGGCGCTTCGCCCCAGTCAATCGCCCGTTTTACCGTAGGCAAACGGTGGGGCAGCGGATTTTCCAGGTTGGTGAGAATGGCGCGCAGGGTAGTTTTGTTGACTTTGCGATCGAGGGCTTCGCTCAGCAGTTTCCAAAACTTGGGGCCAATGTCGCGCTGCAAATAGTTGACGGTGTAGCCCGAGCGCTCGGCGATGCGATCGTAAGTCAGATTTTCCCAAGCTCCGTACACCAGGGCGATTTCGACTTGTGTTAACGGCCTCTCAATTTTGTTATTAAAAGCACAATTCAAGAACTCCAATGCCTGCTCAAAGTCCATAATGTTTCTTCGGGTAGATGCATCGCCCGAATTAAAACATACTTTCCCTACCCAACTCCATACTTTCCTGCAAAGACAGAAATCATCGAGAATTAGTACATTGCTTGTAATTAAAAGGCTCTTCTGACCTATGTAGTGGCAAGCCAAGCCTGCAGGAGCTTCAGCTCATTAGTCGAAAATAAAATGCAATTCAAGTACGCTAGCAAGTGCAAGTTTAGAAGAGCCAGACTGACCCCCTCACTTTATAGCTAAGTTAAGGAGAAAAAATGGGCAATCCAAGAAATGCATTGGTAGGCCTTGATCCTTCCAATGAGGTTCAAAAAGAGCAAATAGAGGCCATTGAAGCATTGGCAGATCTAGCTCGATCGAAAGCAGACACTATGACTCTAGAGATACTAAGGGATATAGACGAAGCTGGCTCTGAATTCAACAAGTCAATTCCAGTGGAGTCGTTTCTTGACAAGAGAATAGAAACGCATGCTTACAACAGTGAATCCGCAGATGCAGTAGTTCAACAATTAACGGGTTCTCTAAAAGATTTTATTGAAGGAGGCGCTGAGAATATCGTCAATGGCATTGGCCAGTTATTGGGCACAGCTGTTCAAGCATTCCTTGGCAGTGGTGAAGCGAGCGAAGATCTCTTTGAACGCTATATGATATACACCAATGGCTTAGGTCTTGAGCGTTTTGACCTAAAGGTATGGAAACGCAAAATAAAGGTATCGGGATTACAAGATAAAATGCAGTGCGTTAGTGCCTTCGTAGGCATTAGGTCTGCCGTTGATTTAAATAAAATTAAGCTCAATACCTTTTTAATTCTGTACTCAAAGCAACTCGAAAAAATGGGTCTAAATGACACAGAAATCGACAAAGCCATCGATGAAGCCAAGAACATTTATTCCAAGCTTCATAGCAACATATAATTAGACAAACACGCTATTTCTGCGTGTGACAGCCAGTAAATTGTAAGATGAGTTGCAGGCTAGGGAAGGCTGAAAAGTGTGAACTTAGGTCATTAGCTTGCATTTCATGAGAGTGTCTGGCCTTAGTGGCGCTTAGTCTTTTCCAAGAGCCTGCGTGATCACCTTGGCTTGTTGTTGAATTTTATTCACCACTACAACGCATCATTATCTCTCTAGTCAATAGACCGGGCACTTTTCTGGGCAAGCGCTAAAACCCTTGGTTTCTTGCGGACTAGACCACTGTAGAAGAGGGCTGAAGCCTGCATTCTACCGCTGGTTCTCAAAGACTGTCCGGAGTGTTGCCTAGTGCTACCCTATTTTGAACAGCGATCTATCCTGACGTCTAATTCTTTGCCAATGCGATCTTTCTCGAGCAAGGCGTAATCGATTTCTTCGTCTATTTCTTGATTATTCTCATCCGCCTCACTTTATTTTTCTTGGCTACTTTCAGATCGTTTCAGAAACACCATGAGTTCAGGAGTAAAACTATGCCCGCTCTCGTAAACATTACCTCAGGGACTCCCAACGCTGTGCAAATCTGGGGATTCCACGATCCGATTACAGTTCGCGATGTTGCTAAGGCTGTAAACACCATCGCCGCCGAGCTAAGCGGTGATGGCCAGGAGATTCACATCATGTCAGGAACACACGGTTATTGTACTGGTCAAGTTGGAGCCGTTGCAACTCGAGAAGAAAAGTTTGCCGATGAGGATCGCGGCTTGGTCGATCCTCATACAAAAGATGGCAAGCTAGTTAAGCTAATAGTACATGATTTCAACACAGAAACATTGATTTCGGCACCTGACCCAGTGACTGAAGCAATGTCAAAATTGAACACAGATATGCGGAACGCTGCTCTATCCAACCCTGGAAAGGTTATATTTCTTCTAGCATATTGTTGTAGTGCTGGAGCTATATGAAAAAGATTAAATAGCTCATCTTGAATTGAGTTTGATATTACCCTTTGGATGCGCCTGCATCTCCTCAGCATGGTGCAGGTGCATCATTGGGATCTCCTATGAATTATATTGAAAAAACTAGGGTGCTCATGTACGACTGCTGGCGATGATGTTGTTACGTCAATGAGTTTGATCGCCAAAACATTCCCATAGAGCAGCGCTATAGATCATCCTCTCTCTCTTGTCTCCGTGCTAGGTTGAGAGACAGCGATTTTCTGGCGGGTTATGCATAAAATTCCAGTTACCATCATTACCGGCTTTCTCGGGGCGGGCAAAACCACCCTAATTCGCCAGCTGCTGCAAAACCCCCAGGGGCGGCGCATTGCCGTGTTGGTTAACGAGTTTGGCGAAGTTGGCATTGACGGCGACCTGCTGCGCGGCTGCCAGGTGTGTGACGAAGACGGGAGCGCTGCACCCGCTGGAACCAACATTCTCGAACTCACCAACGGCTGCCTCTGCTGCACCGTGCAGGAGGAGTTTTTGCCCACCATGCAGCAGCTGATGACCCGCCGCGACCAGATCGACTGCATTGTGATTGAGACCTCTGGCCTGGCCCTGCCCAAGCCCCTGGTGCAGGCTTTTCGCTGGCCCGAAATTCGCACCGCCGCCACCGTTGACAGCGTGGTTACCCTGGTTGACTGCGAAGCGCTGGCCGCTGGCGACCTGGTAGGCGACTTGCCTGCCCTAGAGGCCCAGCGCCAGGCCGACGACAGCCTCGACCACGAAACGCCCCTCGAAGAACTGTTTGAAGACCAGCTCAACTGCGCCGACCTGGTGCTGCTCACCAAAATAGATAAGGTGAGCGCGGGCGATCGCACCCGCATCGAAACCTGGCTCACCCAGCAGCTGCCCCGCCCCGTCAAAGTACTGGGCCTGGCCGGTGGCGAGGGCAGCAGCCCCATCAGCCCCGACCTGCTGCTGGGCTTTAACGCCGCCGTCGAAGACCATCTCGACAGCCGCCCCAGCCACCACGACCATGAGCACGACCACGACCACGATGACGAGATCGTCGCCATCCCCATCGTGCTCGATCGGGGTTTTGAACCCAGGGCTTTAATCCAGCAGCTAGAAACCCTGGCCGCCAGCCAGGAAATTTACCGCATCAAAGGGTTCGTCAATGTGCCTGGCAAGGCCATGCGGCTGGTGGTTCACGGCGTCGGTCAGCGGTTTGATTCATTCTTTGACCGTCCCTGGCAACCCAGCGAACCTCGCCAAACTCGCCTTGTCGTCATTGGCAAAGAGCTAGATGCGGAGGTGATTAAAGCGGCGATCGCCCCCTAATGCCAATATTTAGATTTTGAAATGGCAATTTTGGATTAACTCACCCACCTACCCATACAGCGCCGCCACATACTCCCCGTAGCCGTTGTAGATCACCGTCGGCTGCTCTTCCCAGCTAAAAAGGGCCGTGCTTTCCCCCACCAGACGCTCCTTGGCCTGCGACCAGCGCGGGTGTGACACTTCGGGCTCAACATTGGCCTCAAATTTATACTCGTTAGGAGCCAGAGTATTCCAGTAGGTGGCGGGCTGCTGGGCCACAAACTCAATTTTAACGATCGACTTGGCCCCTTTAAATCCATACTTCCAGGGCACCACCATACGAATGGGGGCACCGTGCTGCTTGGGTAAAGTACGCCCGTAGACGCCCACCGCAAAGAAGGCCAAGTCATTGGCCATTTCCGCTACGGTCAGCCCTTCGGTGTAGGGCCAGGGCAGACTGCGGGCAAAGCCAAAGCTAGGGCCAGGGGTAACAGCCGGATCGTAAAACGAGGTAAACCGCACGTACCTGGCCGCCGAGGTCGGCTCTACGGCCGCCATCAATGCTCGCATTGGGAACCCAATCCACGGCACTACCATCGCCCAGGCTTCCACACAGCGAAACCGGTAGATGCGTTCCTCCAGGGCAAAACGCCGGGTCAAGTCATCTAGATCGTAGGTTTGCGGATACTTCACAAGACCCGTCACCTCAACCGTCCAAGGATCGGTTGGCAGGGCTTGGGCGCTGGCCCAAATGTTTTTGCTGCCGCCAAACTCGTAGAAATTGTTGTAGCTGCTGGCGTACTTTTGCGCCGTGGGCTGCCGTCCGGCATCGGCAAAGGCCTGGTTGAGGCGAACCCCGCCCAGCGGTTTTCCGAGAGTATTCGCCAGATCACCGTCCATGATCGTAGATTGCTGGCAGGCTCCGGCTGAAGCAGCAGCAAAGCCCGCGCCTGCACCGATCAGCGACTTGAGAAACCGCCGCCGCTGCCAAAACACGCCTTCAGCCGTCACCTGAGACTCTGACAGCTGCCAGCCAGAGCAAGCTCTAAAGAAAGCCATAGCCTTAAACCCTAAAATCGTGTGCCATTGCAGCCGTTGATTTAGTTAGGACACAGGGGAGGTAAAATTCTCTGGTCAGCGCAGCGCACTTCAATGCCCCGATGTCGAGCCTGCCGTAACCTAATAGACCGTTGGCAATAGCGCTTGTCGGCCCGATGGCTAGTTTGCCATTGCCCCATCGTCCCCAGATGAGCCTTAGGTGAGAAACCTGACCCAACGAATCCAGGCCTGTACTCCAAACTTATGTAACAGTTCTATCCTCACCCCAGAGAAAATACGGTCTTTTTCTTCAAGTTTGCCTAGAGCGAGATTAAGAACCCACTGGAGAAAAAATAATCTTTGTCAGTTCGCTCCGTAGAAATTGGCAGCCTTTGCCAAAAATTCACAGATCGGTAGAAATTATGTAAACAAGCCCAAAACCTTGATGGAGAAGGGGTTAGCCATTGCCAAAACTACGGGATACAGGCTCAAATCAGCCCATCTAGCGATTGACAAGACCTGCTAGGGGTCAAAGGGTTTTGAACAGAATCGCCAGCTTCTATACTGGTGGGGCGAGTCCATAGGTATCCGTAGTTACGCCGTTGTGGTTCATTTCTTCACCCCTTAGGCTGATATCACGAGCACACGATCCTGTTAAGTACGCCCTCGTCAGGCACAGAGGCAGCCAGGTCAGGCCAGCAGGAAATTGCCCTGCGGCCCTCCAACCAGGCCCTTTGGTACTGCCAGAGGCTATCCCGCCAGGTAGCATAGTTCTCGGTTTACCAGACTGGATTCAACACTTCCTGAGATCGCCATGGTCGCCACTCCCCGCTTTCAAGCTAAAGGCAGCACCCTAGAGTTGTTGAGGCTCTACCAGAGCAGCCCCAACCTCAACCTACGCAATCAGCTGGTACAGCTCAATATTGGGCTGGTGCGGCGCGAAGCCTACCGCTGGCTACAGCAATCGAATGAAACCTTTGACGATCTGATGCAGGTGGGCAGTCTGGGCCTAATTCGGGCCATCGAGCGGTTCGACATGGGCAAGGGCTACGCCTTTAGCTCATTTGCCATTCCCTACATTCGCGGCGAAATTCAGCACTACCTGCGCGACAAGAGCACCTCCATGCGCATTCCCCGGCGGTGGCAGGCGCTACAAAGCCAGTCGGCCCGTGTGATTCGCCAGCTCCAAGCCGATCTGGGTCGGCTGCCCAGCGATGCCGAAGTTGCCGTTGCCCTCGATATCTCTGCTGCCGAGTGGCAAGAAGTCAAGCTAGCCAACCGCAACCGCTCTCTACTCAGCCTCGACGCCCCGGTGCAAGACGAAGAATCAGCTTGTTTAGGCGATCTACTCCCCGACCTCAAATACAGGAGTTTTCAGCTAGCTCAGGAAGATCAAATTCGCCTACAACAGGCCCTTCACCAGCTAGAGCAGCGCACCCGCGAAGTGCTCGAATTTGTCTTTCTCTACGACCTCACCCAAAAAGAAACCGCTGAGCGCATGGGCATCAGCGCCGTCACCGTATCGCGCCGCGTCAAGCAGGGGCTCAAGCATCTCCAGGTGCTAATGGTGTCCAACGAAGATGAACCAGCCTAAACCGCTCTGCATCCCCAGAATTGAGCTATCGTTTAGAAATATCGGCTCAGGAAGCAAGGAGGCTTGGCCATGGGGGCGATCGCGTTTTTAGTTTTATTTGTACTGGGTTTACTGCTGGCTACCGTAGGCAGCATTGTCGGCCTGGTGGACGCGTTTCGAGTGAGCCCTGTGTGGGGGTTACTCTCGCTGCTTGTGCCCTTTGTGCTGCTAATTTACTGCATTAAATTTTGGGGTCGCAAGTGGGCGCGCAACAGCCTCATCATGAGTTTGGGTGGGCTGGGGGTAATGCTGCTTTCCACCCCGCTGCTGGGCGCATTTATTGCCCAGAGGGCTGGGCAGTTTGGCACTGCTCCCGACGACGGAGTTCCCGCTGAGGGCGTTGTCATTGAGCCAGTGCCGGTGCCCGATGAGCAGGTAGCTACCGAAGAAGAATTTACTGAGCCGCTGGTGCCCGTTGCGCCCCAGCTGTCTCCCATTGCCCGAGCCGATTTAATTCAGTCCACCGATCCAAACGAGCGTCTTCAGCAGATCAACAGAAGCCGCACTGATCCCTTTGCCGTAGTACCCATCCCGCCCCCGCCCCCACCGGTTGTTGCTCCGCCCCCACCCCCAGGGGGAGGCGCTGCTCCCGGCACAGCTACCGCTGGGGCACCCGGAGGAGCTGGTGCTACTGCCGGAGGTGGTGGGGCCGGAGCCCCTGTAGCTGCTGCGCCTGGCACGACCCCTGGCAGCCCCGGTGGGGCTGCTCCTGGCAGTCCCGGAGCAGCGGGTCAACAGCCAGCTGCCCGCCCCCCCCTGGCTCCTCTGCCCCAGCTGCCCCAGCCCACCCTGGCCGAGGCCGTCCTCGTTACTGGGGTAATGACCATTGGCACTGAAAACTTTGCCGTGGTAGAAACCTCCGCTGGTAGCCAGTACGTCAGGGCCGGCCAGCGAGTTTCCAATGGGCAAGTGCTGGTAAAGCGCATTGACATGCGCGGCAGCGATCCGGTAGTTGTACTCGAAGAAAATGGCATTGAGGTTTCTCGCCCGGTGGGTGCTCCTTCGGCAGCAGCTGAACCTTCGGCCTAAACTTGGTTGATTCGTGAGCGGCGGCAAAGCTCCGGGGGCATCCTCGGGGCTTTGCTTTTAGGTAGAGGTCTGCACCCCGCAGCAAGTCGTGTCAGAATGTGAATTGCTCAATGTGGTGTGGAAATTTATATGCCGCTTGAAACGGTTGTTTGGCAGGGGTTGTGGGGTGCAATCGCAATTCTCATAGCAGAGGTGGTGCGCGACATCTATCACGTGGTCAGCCACTTCTGGCCGCCGCTCATGGGCCTGCACAACTGGCATCACCGGGCCTACAAAAAAGACTTCACCCCCGTTAGCCCCACCCTTTACCGCCAGGCCCAGATCTATAACGACATCCCCGAAGCCCTCGTGATGACCGGAGCCTTGACAGGATTAGCTTTGCTTACCGGCATTCCTGGACTGGGGTTGGGGGCACTCTACGGGTTGGGGTTCTTTACGGCAGCGTTCGCCCGGTCCCAGGGCTGGCTGCTCACTACTGACCTGACTCACGAACCTGGCGAACTTACCACTATTCCTGGCAACTGGCGAGTCAACCGCACCTATCACTGGCGGCACCACTTCGACGATACCAGCGCCTACTTCGCTGGGTACTTCACTTTTTTAGACAAGCTGATGGGCACCGCTGTTTCCCTCAAAGGTAAAACCGTAGCGGTTACCGGCGCATCGGGCACAATGGGCCGCGCTCTGCTCCACGAACTCATCCGTCAGAAAGCCCGACCCATTGCCCTCACGACCTCTGCCGATGCAACTTTTGCTGAAGGTATTCCCTGCTGGCAGTGGCAGCCCGGGGCTGAGGCTGACCTGCGCGAGGCGCTCAAGAAGGTGGATATCTTAATTTTGAACCACGGGCTGAATGTGCATGGCGATCGCACCCCCGTCGCCATTCAAACGTCCCTGGAGGCGAATGCGCTCTCAAGCTGGCAACTGATGGAAGTCTTCTTCAGCACAGTGGAAACCTCACCCCAACGGGCCACCAAAGAGGTTTGGGTCAACACTTCCGAAGCCGAGGTCAACCCTGCCTTTAGCCCGCTATACGAATTGTCTAAGCGGCTAATGGGTGACCTGGTGAACCTGCGGCGGCTCGATGCCCCCTGTGTGGTGCGTAAGGTGATTCTGGGGCCGTTTAAGAGCAATCTCAACCCCATTGGAGTAATGTCTGCCGACTGGGTTGCCTGGGCGGTGGTAGCTCTGGCCAAGCGCAACGTGCGCAACATCATCGTCACCATCAACCCGTTGACCTATCTGTTGTTTCCCATCAAAGAACTGGCCCAGAGTCTCTATTTCAAACTCTTTACTCGCCACAGCCGTAGTCACATCGGTGAGGACATCAAGCAACCTTGAAAACGTTCAAACGTTTGAACGTTCACAGGAAAACTGTCCTCACCAAACTGGCTAAAGCTCTAAAACTTGCCTGGCCCTGAATCTGGTGAAGGACTTTTCCCCGGCTACAGCGTTCGTTTACCCTGCCGCGCTAGGATTGTTGCTCACTAGCTGCGGTCAAAAAACTCTACCTGGGGGAGTCGAGGGTCACTGACCATGCCCAAACCTTGAAAATTCCAGCGGTTGATCAAAGGCTTGAGACCTGAGGCGGTAACGGTTTCGATCGCAAATTTGTCGCTTAGCTCAGGGGCGTGGGCGTTGAGGTAGCTGAGGGCGTCGTAGTCGGCGGTAAATACTAGCAGAAACCCGCTGGGGCGCAGCTGAGCAGGAGGGCTCTCTCCGTGGGGGCGGGCGACTAGGTAGCTGCCGTCGGCGCGCGATCGCAGCACATAGTAAAGCTGAGAAACCATAGGTCTTAGCTGCCTCAGTTGATATCCGACAGACGAATGCGAGGGTCAACAAAGCTCAGCGCCAAATCGGCCAGCAGGTTGCCAATAATCAGCAGCACCGCCCCCATAATCAGACTCGCCATTACCAGATATAAATCCTGAGCCTGTACTGCTTCAAGAGTTAGTTTTCCTAAACCAGGCCAGTTGAAATAGGTCTCAGTGATGAACGCACCGCCCAGCAGGCTAGCAAACTCAAAGCCCAGGAGCGTAATCAGCGGGTTGACTGCATTGCGCAGAGCGTGAATGTAGACCACCCGATTTTCTGATAACCCCTTGGCTCGAGCAGTTTGAATATAGTTTTGGCGCAGCACGTCGAGCAGCTGCCCCCGGGTAATTCGCTGGAGCCCAGCAAAGCTAGTGATACTGAGGGCTAGAGTTGGCAAAACCAAGTGCCAGCCTACATCGACAGCCTTGCCAAACCAGCTGAGGTCGTCGTGGATAATGCTGGTGCGTCCGCCAATGGGAAACAGCGGTGCCACGCTTTGGGCAAAGAACAGCAGCAGCAGCCCGGTCACAATACTAGGCATACCCTGGCCCAGGTAGCTCAGCACCCGCAGCACTTTATCGACGGGGCGGTTTTGATTGACCGCGCTGACAATGCCCATGGGCAGAGCGACTAGCCAAGTGACTAGAAATGCTGCGAAGGAGAGCAGCAGCGTGTTGGGCACTCGCTCCCACAGCAGGTCTACCACCGGGCGCTGATAGGCAAAGCTGAGCCCAAAGTTGCCGTGGAAGATCACTTGGTAGAGCCAGCTGAGGTACTGCCGCCACACCGGCTGATCGAGGCCAAACTGGGTTTCGAGCTGGGCCAGGGTCTCAGGCGAAAACTGCGGGCTCTGGCGATACTGATCCAAAAAGTTGCCGGGCGCTAACTGAATCACAAAAAAGCTCAACGCCGAGGCCAGCAGCAGCGTCAGGGCCGCCTGCAAGATGCGTTTCACCACGTAGAGCACAGTTTCGCTGGTGGCAAAGACCACCAGGCGATCCCAGGGACTGATCAGCGGGCGGCGAGGAGTAGAAAACTGGGCCATTCCCAAGTGCACAGATATAAAGGGCTGTCTGTGGTGATTCTAAACCAATCGTGTCGAGCCTAGAGGGTTTTAGCTGTTTGGCCCAGTAGATAGGGCATTCTGATGCACTCCCAGGCTATTGCCAGCAGTCCTCGCTGCCGGGCGGCGTCACCCCAGCAGCAGCTCGCAGCGGCAGAGCAGCCACAAAAAACCCCAGCCGTCCAAAGCTGGGGTCAGTGGATAAAGAGGTAATTCAACGGGTTGATTTAAGGTTTTGATTTAAATGTTTGATTTATGAAAATGCACTGGTGCCTTCTCTGACCTAGCCGCTTGACTTAGCTACAAGCCTGAGCTTGCCGTCAGTTAGCAGACTATGACATTGTTAACACTGCATAAAGTCTATGGTAGCCCAACATCAGCTGCCGTTACAAAGACTACGGATGAACATATTCGCAAACTGTACTCTCTGCACGCCTAACCAATTTTTCGGGCAGCGTTGTAGATCGTTTCGTTGGCCTGTACCGACTTGGACAAGTTCACCACAGGGCGAGGGTAATCGACCCCAACGGTGACGCCAAAGCGTTTTTGCTCGACGGGCTGCAGCGTCCAGGGTTGGTGCACCTTGGCGGCAGGCACATCGGACAATTCCGGTAGCCAGTGTTTAACGTAGCGGCCCTCGGGATCGTAGTCCTTGGCCTGCTTGGGAATGTTGAAGTAGCGAAAGCCCCGGGCATCGTTGCCGACCCCGGCGGTGTAGTTCCAGTTACCGTAGTTGCTGCAGGGGTCGTAGTCTATCAGCAGCGACTCGAACCACTCGGCCCCCATGCGCCAGTCAATGCCCAAATTTTTGGTCAAAAAACTGGCCACGTTCTGCCGCCCCCGGTTTGACATGAACCCAGAACAGGCCAGCTCGCGCATGTTGGCATCCACCAGCGGAAAGCCGGTCTTGCCCTCCCGCCAGGCATCGAAGCGCGGCCAATCCTGTTGCCAATCGATCAGCAGGCCGCGCAGGCCTGAGGGGTAGAAGATGCGATCGCCGTGCTTAGCACCGACAAAGCGAAAGTAGTCGCGCCACAGCAGCTCAAAAATCAGCCAGTAGGTCGAGTCGTTTCGAATCCGCTCGGCTTCGTAGGCCTGCACGGTTTTGTATACCTTTCGGGGCGACAGGCAGCCCAGCGCCAGCCAGGCTGACAGCTTGGACGAATAGTCGGCCCCCACCATGCCGTTGCGGGTCTCTTTGTAGCGCCGTAGGCAGTCGGCCTCCCACACGTAGTGGTGCAGGCGGGCCAGCCCGGCGGTTTCGCCCCCCGCAAAGGTCAGCACGGCGCGGCGGTCGGGCAGGGGCGGCTCCAGGCCAAAATCTGCCAGCGTCGGCATTTCCCCCAGATCTACCGGCGGCAGGGGAGGCATTTTTTTCGGCGTCGGCAGGGCTACATCTACCGTGCTGTGGTGCTCAACCTTTTTGCGGAACTGGGTAAAGACCTCGGGCAAACGACCGATATCGAAAGGCAAATTGTCGGGGTGGTAGAGGGTCGCCCCCCAGTACACCTCGGTGGCACAGCCCATGGCGGCCAGCTTCGACTCCAGCGTCTGTTCCACCTGTAGCTCTTCGCTGGTCACCTCTTCGTGCCAGTAGACGGTGTCGATGCCGTGGGCCTTGACCAGCTCTGGAATCACTTCCTCTGGCTGGCCCACCCAGATCACCAGATCGCTGCCCAGGGTTTGGAGCGATCGCCGCAGATCGGCCACGCTCTCCAGCAAAAACTGCGCCCGGTAGGCCCCCGTTTTGGGAAAGCCAAAGGCGGTCTGGCCAAACTGGCGCGGATCAAAGCAGTACAGCGGCAGTATCGGCTGGCCCGCCCGCAGGGCCTCGTCGAGGGGTTGGTGGTCGTGGAGACGAAGGTCGTTGCGAAACCAGAGGAGGGTGGGCATGGGGGGTGGGGAGTAGAGGGTGAGGGAGAGGGAAAGTTTTGAGTTTTGAGGTTTAAGTTTTGAGTTGCGTAGGGTGCATTCGGCGGCAGATATCCTGGGCCTATGACCTCGATCTCTGCCCGCCAATGCACCGCTGGGAGTGTCCGGCGATGCTGCCGTCCCAGTGAGGTGTGTAGGGTGCATTCGGCGGCAGATACCCTGGGCTGTGGCCCTAAATCCCTGGCCCGCCAATGCACCACCGCAGGAAAACCTCCACGGCTAATCTGCCCGCCATGCTGCCCCTTTATTAAGTATTCTAAAGAACTATCTAAACCCGCGCAGGAGATTTCCGCTATGGCAATTAAAGTAGGCGATGCCGCTCCCGATTTCACGCTGCCCGACCAGGCAGGGGAAGCGGTTACCCTGAGCAGTTTTCGCGGCCAGCGGGCCGTGGTGCTGTACTTTTACCCCAAGGACGACACCCCCGGCTGCACCGTGGAGTCGTGCTCCTTTCGCGACAGCTACGAAGACTTTCTGGCGGCGGGGGCTGAGGTGATCGGCATCAGCGGCGACTCGCCGGATTCACACCGGGCCTTTGCCAGCAAGCACAACCTGCCCTTTACCCTGGTGAGCGACAGTGGCTCGGCGGTGCGCAAAGCCTACGGGGTGCCTGCTACCCTGGGGCTGCTGCCGGGCCGGGTCACCTACGTGATTGACAAAGAGGGCGTTGTCCGGCATGTTTTTAACTCTCAGTTCAACCCCAAGGGCCACGTGGTCGAGGCCATGGGCATTCTCAAAACCCTGCAAGCCGCATGACGATGGAACTTCAGCCTGAGCATTACGAGTTGGCGATCGCCCTGTCGGCCATGGAAGCGGCCATGACAGGGCTCTGGTACCCCAGCGAAAGCGACGCCCTGGTCTCGCTGGTGATCTACGCCGACCCCCTGCCCGACACCGAGGCCCTGGCCCAAAAGCTGGGGGCGGGGGACGACAGCCTGGAAATTCAGCCCGCCGAGGCGTTTTTTCGACCGGTGCTCCACAACCCCTACTGGGCCAGCGAACAGGGCGGCCACCTGGCCCAAAAGTACGCCAACCTGCGCGACGTACTAGAAACTCACCTGGACGATCTCCAGAGCATTCGAGTGGGCCGGGGGAACGTGACGCTGTACCTGCTGGGGCGGCATTCTACGGGCTGCTACCTGGGGTTGTGCACCCATGCGGTAGAGACGTAGCCACTCCGCCCAGATGACGGTAGCCTAACGGTAGCAACCGAGGCACAAATTCCATGGCTTTTCAAACCCCGGACTGGGTGAAGCACGCGGTCTTCTACCAGATTTTTCCCGACCGGTTTGCCCGTACCCAGCGGCATCTAGATCACCCGGCGATGGCCGTCACGTTAGAACCCTGGGAAACGCCGCCCACCCCCTTTGGCTACAAGGGCGGCGACCTGTGGGGGGTAGCTGAGAAGCTCGACTATCTGGTGGATCTGGGAATCACGGCGATTTACATGACGCCGATTTTTCAGTCGGCCTGCAACCACCGCTACCACACCCACGACTACTACCAGGTCGATCCGCTGCTGGGGGGCAACCCGGCCTTTTTTGACCTGCTGGAGGCAGCCCACGCCAAAGACATCAAAGTGGTACTAGATGGGGTGTTTAACCACTGCAGCCGGGGCTTTTTCTTTTTCAACGACATCCTTGAAAATGGCCCCAACTCCCCCTGGCTGGAGTGGTTTGAGGTGGAGGGGTGGCCGCTAGCGGCCTACGATGGGTCGCTGCCCGCCAACTACCGCAGCTGGGTCGATAACCGCGCCCTGCCTGCCTTTAAGCACGATCACCCAGCGGTGCGCGAATACCTGATGCGGGTAGGCGAGTACTGGGTGCGCCAGGGCATCGACGGCTGGCGGCTAGATGTGCCCTTTGAGATCCAGACCGAGGGCTTTTGGCAGGAGTTTCGCGATCGCATCAAAGCCATCAACCCCGAGGCCTACATCGTGGGCGAGGTGTGGACTGACGCCCGCCAATGGCTCGACGGCACCCAGTTTGACGGGGTGATGAACTACTTGTTTACGGGGCCAACCCTGGCCTTTGCAGCAGGCGATCGCGTCCGCATGGATCTGGTGGAGAAACCCCACTACTACCCCTACCCCGCCCAGGATGCGGCGGGCTATGCCGACAGCATGCGGCACCTGCTGGGGCTCTACCCCTGGGAAATTCAGCTCACCCAGCTCAACCTGCTCTCCAGCCACGACGTGGCCCGCATCTATTCGGTGGTGGGGGAAGATGACGCCAGCATGGTGCTGGCCACGCTGCTGCTGTTTACCTTTCCGGGGGCACCGAGCATCTACTACGGCGATGAGGTGGGCCTACCGGGCGAGCTCGATCCCGACTGCCGCCGCACCTTTCCCCCAGAAAAAGCGTGGCACCGCGACCTGCTCAAAGTCCACCGGGAGCTGATTGCCCTGCGCCACCGCTACCCGGCCCTGCGCACCGGCACCTACGAGGTGCTGCACGCCGAGGGAGATGTCTATGTGTTTAGCCGCAGCCTGGGGAACGATCGCCTGATCGTCGCCCTCAACGCCGGGGGCGGGAGCACGGCTGAGATGCCTACCGACGGCCTCATTTCAACGGAGCAGACCGTTCACCAGGTCTTTGCCTACCACGGTGCAACCTGGGCTAACGGCACCCTGACTGCACCGCCTCGGTCGGCGGCGGTGTTAGCCCTAGCCTAGGCCCTGCCGCCGCCTGCTACCCCGCCCGGCGCTGGCGAATCTGGGCCATAAAAAACTCTTCCAGGGTCGGGCGGGTCTGCTGAAGGGCGATCAAATGACCCCCGGCAGCAGGAATCTGACTGGCGAATTCGTAGGGGTTCCCCTTGACGTGGCCCTGCCACAGGTCGCCCTGCACCGTCATCTGGTCGAGCCAGGGCTCTAGCTCGGCGGGGCGACCGCCGCGACCTCTGACCAAGTAGCGGTCGGCGGTACCTAAAAGCTGGTCTAGGCTGCCGCTGGCAATTAGCTCACCGCGATCGAGAATGGCAATGCGATCGCAGATTATCTCCACATCCGACAAAATATGGCTGTTGAAGAAAATTGTCTTACCCTCCCGCTTCAAAGCCAGGATAATTTCCCGCACCTGAAAGCGCCCGGTGGGGTCAAGCCCCGACATCGGTTCGTCGAGGAACACCACATCGGGGTCGTTCATCAGGGCCTGGGCCATACCGATGCGCTGCAGCATGCCCTTAGAGTACTGGCGCAGCTGTTTTTTCTTCGCCGCCTCCTGGGGTAGCCCCACCAGATCGAGTAGCTCCACGATCCGCCGCTGCTGGGCTGCCCGCGACAGGCCAAAGAGACCGGCGGTGTACTGTAAAAACTCCCAGCCGGTCAAAAAGTCGTAAAAGTAGGCGTTCTCTGGCAAATAGCCCACGCGCTGCTTCACGGCGCTGTCGCCCAGGGCATGGCCCAGCAGCCTAGCCGTCCCCGCCGTCGGCCGAATAATGCCCAGTAAAATCTTGAGTAGCGTGGTTTTGCCGGCACCGTTGGGGCCTAGCAGACCAAAGGTCTCCCCCTGGGATACCGACAGCGAGCACCGATCGAGGGATGTCACCCGCTGGTTTAGCCAAAATCCCGTGCGGTAGGCCTTACTGAGGCCCTCAGTTTGCACCACCGGCACCTGCTCCGGCGGTGTGGTCAAACCATTCTGTGACAATACAGCACCCATAGACCCGTGCTCGCAGAACCTTGTAGAACCGTAGGCGACATTCAGGCTGATGTCAGCGTACTCCGCTAAGGGTACCCGCACCGTGGCACTATAGTACTAATCCAACGACAGTACTAATCCAACGACAGCCTCCGGTTCTCCCGGTCTGTCCTGGGGCGATCCGCTCCTGGTGGGGTTGTCAGGTTTGGGCTGGTTTGATTTATCACGTCTCTCCTGAGTGCTGCTATGGAACGCTCCAAGCTTGTGGCCATTGTGACCGGCGCTATTTCTCTACTGCTTGCCCTTGGCTATTTAGTGCTTGTGCAACTGCTCGATTTTCGCGGCGATATGGTGCCCGCGCCGCTATCCACTATGCTCAATTTACCGCTCCAGGCAATGCTTTTAAGCCTTAGTGCTCAGGTTCAGCAAAGCTGTTGAGATCGGCAACCCGCTGTCTAAAAAAATTAGTTTGAGCAGGTTTACAGATCTAGTCTTAAATTCTAATCCTCAGCCCTAGAGCTAGCGGTTTCAGCGGCAAGACCGATGCCGACTAAGGGCTAGGGCGGGCTCTAAAACAACGCTTCAGCCCCTTATCAATGGCGCTGGCGAGGGCGGTGCCGCTCAAAAGCACCGATTAGCAATACTTATAAAATTTTGCATACATCCTTGTTTTTTCTATAGCGCCAGCGGTTTTATGGGCAGGATGAATTGCGTTTAGGGCAATATAGCCCTAGATCTGTCCCCCAGGTGTCCCCATAAGCCCGCTGACTTTGGCATAGTATTATTGCGATTAATCTTTAAGACGTTCATCCGCTATCTCGCAGGTACCCATGGCCATGCAACAGCTTGAGACAACTTCGACCCTTGACTACCAGTCAGAGCACTACAAAGATGCCTACAGCCGCATCAATGCCATTGTGATTGAGGGCGAACAAGAAGCCTACGACAACTATTGCAGGCTGGCGGAGTCTCTGCCTGACTCAAAGGATGACCTGCTCCGTCTGGCAAAGATGGAAAACCGCCATATGAAAGGGTTTCAAGCCTGCGGCAAAAACCTGGCCGTCACTCCCGACATGGAGTTTGCCGCCAAATTTTTCTCTCAGCTGCACCAAAATTTCCAACAGGCCTGGACTGAGGGCAAAATTGTCACCTGCCTGCTCATCCAGTCGCTGATTATTGAGACCTTTGCGATCGCAGCCTACAACATTTACATTCCAGTAGCCGACGACTTTGCCCGCAAGGTTACCGAGGGCGTGGTCAAAGACGAGTATAGCCACCTCAACTTCGGCGAAGAATGGCTCAAGGCCAACTTTGAGTCGGCCAAGGCCGAGCTGGAGGAGGCCAACCGTCAAAACCTGCCCATTATCTGGGCCATGCTCAACGAGGTGGCCGCCGATGCCCAGGTATTGGGCATGGAAAAAGACGCCCTAGTCGAAGATTTTATGATCACCTACGGCGAGGCGTTAGCCAATATCGGCTTCTCCAGCCGCGAGGTCATGAAGCTCTCAGCCCAGGGTCTAGCCGCTGTCTAGATCGCCCGTGCGGGAGCCGCCAAACCCTGAGTGTTGTAGCTGGCTCCGGCTGTTTTAAGCCTTCCTGAACTGCCCAGTGTGCTTTCAATCCAGCACTGGGCAGTTTATCGTAGGTAAATTGTTGACCTGCACCATACTTCTGGCGCATTACCCCCAGTACCTAGATACGCAATGTTTGGCCTAATTGGACATTTAACTAGCCTTGACCACGCCCAGCTTGTCGCCCGCGATCTGGGGTACCCAGAATATGCCGACCAGGGGCTCGATTTTTGGTGCAGTGCCCCACCTCAAATCGTCGATACCATCAAAGTCACTAGCGCCACGGGCCAGCAAATAGAAGGCCGCTACGTGGAATCGTGCTTTTTACCCGAAATGCTGGCCGCCAAGCGCATCAAAGCAGCCACGCGCAAAATCATCAACGCGATGGCCCATGCCCAGAAGCACGGCATCGACATCACCGCGTTGGGCGGGTTTTCGTCAATTATTTTTGAGAATTTTAACCTCAGCCAGATTCAGCAGGTGCGCAACGTCACCCTGGAGTTTGAGCGGTTTACTACGGGCAACACCCACACGGCCTACATCATTTGCCAGCAGGTGGTAGCCGCTGCCGAAAAACTCAGCATCAACCTCTCCGATGCTACCGTGGCGGTGTGTGGAGCCACGGGAGACATCGGCAGCGCCGTCTGCCGCTGGCTGACCGCCCGCACCGATATCAAAGAACTGCTGCTGATTGCCCGCAACCAGGAGCGCATTCAGCGGCTGCAAGAGGAGTTGGGCTGCGGCGTCGCCGCCGACCTAGACACCGCCCTGCCAAAGGCTGACATTGTAGTGTGGGTAGCCAGTATGGCCAAGGGTGTGGCGGTTGACTCCAATACCCTGAAACGCCCCTGCCTGATGATTGACGGCGGCTACCCTAAAAACCTCGACCAGCACTTTAACTTTGACGGGGTACATGTGCTGAAGGGCGGCATTGTCGAGCACTCCCTCGATATTGACTGGCGGATCATGCAGATTGTCAACATGGACGTGCCGGGCCGCCAGCTGTTTGCCTGCTTTGCCGAGGCCATGCTGCTGGAGTTTGAGAAGTGGTACACCAACTTTTCCTGGGGGCGCAACCAGATTACCCTCGAAAAGATGGATCTGATTGGTCAGGCGTCGCGTCGCCATGGGTTTCGCCCACTGCTCGACCTCAACAGTACGCCCTTAGCCGCTGAGCCGTCCTAGGAAACGTTTCGCCGTTGAGTTGGGTTTTGAGCCTGGGTAGGAGGTCGACAGCTTGGTATTCTAGAATTCAGACGGGTGAGCGGTTTCTGGGTGACCAGAATATTCTCAGCCCGTGATTGGCGTGTTTAATTAGTTTGTTTCTCCCCTGGCTATGGCCCCACCTGAGCGCAAGTCGATTCTGCTGTCGTTTGAAAAGCCCCTGGTTGAACTGGAGGCCCGCATCACCCAAATTCGAGAACTGGCGGAAGAGAATGACGTAGATGTGTCGGCGCAGCTGCGTCAGCTAGAGGCCCGAGCCACTCATCTGCGCCAGGAAATTTTCTCCAACCTGACTCCGGCCCAGCGCCTTCAGGTGGCTCGCCACCCCCGCCGCCCCAGCACCCTGGACTATATTCAGGCGATCACCGACGAATGGCTGGAGCTGCACGGCGATCGCGGCTCGGGCAAAGATGACCCGGCTCTGGTGGGGGGCGTAGCCCGGCTCGAGGGCCGCCCCGTGGTGATTTTAGGCCACCAAAAGGGTCGCGACACCAAAGACAACGTGGTTCGCAATTTTGGCATGGCCTCCCCCGGCGGCTATCGCAAAGCTATGCGGCTAATGCGCCACGCCGATCGCTTTTCAATGCCAATCATTACCTTTATCGATACTCCTGGGGCCTATCCTGGCTACGAAGCCGAAGAGATGGGCCAGGGCGAGGCGATCGCCTACAACCTGCGGGAGATGTTTGGTCTTACGGTACCGATTGTGTGCACAATCATTGGGGAAGGCGGTTCCGGCGGTGCTCTGGGCATTGGGGTGGGCGATCGCCTGATGATGTTTGAGCACTCCGTTTACACCGTAGCCAGCCCCGAAGCCTGCGCCGCCATTCTGTGGAAAGACGCGGGTCGCGCCAGCGAGGCCGCTGAAGCCCTCAAAATTACCTCCTGGGATCTCAAGCAGCTGGGCATTCTAGACGAGCTGCTGCCCGAGCCGGTGGGGGGGGCCCACGCCAACCCCATCCAGGCCGCAGACATCCTCAAACAGGCCCTGGTGGAGCAGTTGACCAACCTATCTCAGCTGACGCCTGCGGCCCTGCAGCAGCTGCGCTACCAAAAGTATCGTCAGATTGGCGTGTTTGCCGAAGCGGCCTAACTCGCTGCGGCCCGTTTCCCAACGCGGTTGCTGCTGTCCTACTCAGGCTCTGTTGCCCCAGCCCCATCGCCCCAGCCCACCCCCTAAGGAGTTAATGTCCCATTCACAGTCTCGTCTCACACTGGTGCTAGGGTAGCCCATGGCCCTGGGCGTCAGCCTGCCACAACGGCGTTAATAAACCGTTACATTTGTTAACATATTGAAGAAGCCCGACTCTGGGGCTGTCCCTGAAATGCCACGGCCCCAGGTCGGGGTAACCCTGGACACCAACCGCCCCGAGTTCTTTGTTGATTGGTACTTACCTTTGCAGAATCCTGTCTCTTCTGATCTACCGCGCCGGGCCCTGGTAACCGGGGCCAGCCGTGGTATTGGCTATGCGATCGCTCGGGCTCTAGCCCAGGCCGGGTACGATGTCGCCCTGGTGGGGCGCTCCCTAGAGACCCTCAAGCCTGTGCAGGAGGAGCTCACAGCCTGCGGGGTCACCGTTAAAGCCTACGCCATCGATCTGGCGGAGCAGGCGGGGTTGCAGGCCCGTCTGTCTGCCGCGCTAAGCGACTTTGGCCCCTTTAGCGTGGCGATCAACAACGCCGGCATGGGCTACACCGGAGCCCTGGCTACTATGCCCTTAGACGACTGGCAGCGGGTTATGGACTTGAATGTCACCAGCATCTTTCAGTGCATTCAGGCGGTGTTGCCCCAGCTGCGGCGGGGGGGCGGCGGCACTATTGTCAACGTTGCCTCCATTGCGGCCAGGTCAGCCTTTCCCAACTGGGGCGCGTACACCGTCAGCAAAGCCGCCGTTGTAGCGCTGTCGCGGGTGCTCGCCGCTGAGGAGCGGGCTTACGGCATTCGCGTGGTGACGGTATCGCCGGGGGCGGTCAACACGCCCATTTGGGATACCGATACGGTGCAGGCAGATTTTGATCGCTCCGCCATGCTGACGCCGGAGACTGTGGCCCAAACTATTCTGCACACCATTCTCCTACCCCCCGAGGCCGTGATTGAAGACCTCACCCTAATGCCCGCAGGCGGTGCCCTGTAGCCAGTTTTTTACCCCGTCGCGCCCTGGCCAACTCAGCGAGTGGCCTTAATTCTGTTGAACCTCTGGAGTGTTTAAAGACCCTATGACTATCGCATCCTCGAACAGCGTGAATGATAAAACCACCAACAGCTCTGGCATCAATGGCGCTGGGCTTAAGGGCAAGCCGCCCGAAATTCGGCCTGATCGCACCCACACCTACCGGGAAGAGGCCGACCAGTATCCCATTCCCGAGACCAGCCAAGAAGACATGAGCGATGCCGTGCGCACTATGCTGCTGTCGGTGGGCGAAGACCCCGAGCGTGAGGGGTTGCTCAAAACTCCCAAGCGCGTGGCCGAAGCTATGAGGTTCCTCACCAGCGGCTACCAGCAGTCGCTCGAGGAGTTAGTCAACGGGGCCATTTTTGACGAAGGCCACAACGAAATGGTGCTGGTGCGCGACATCAACCTGTTTAGCCTGTGTGAGCACCACATGCTGCCATTTATGGGCCGCGCCCACGTGGCCTATATTCCGAACCAGCGGGTGGTGGGGCTGAGCAAACTGGCCCGCATTGTCGAGATGTATTCTCGCCGCCTCCAGGTGCAGGAGCGCCTCAACCGCCAGATTGCTGAGGCGGTACAGGAAATTTTAGATCCCAAGGGCGTCGCTGTGGTAGTGGAAGCCAGTCACATGTGCATGGTTATGCGCGGCGTGCAAAAGCCCGGTTCTTGGACGGTGACCAGCGCCATGCTGGGCGTGTTTCAGGAAGATTCTAAAACCCGCGAGGAGTTTCTCAGCCTGATTCGCCACCAGCCGTCGTTTTTCTAGGTTGATAGCGGTTGCGGTAGCCCCCTCTGGCTAAGACAATTCCCCTAAGAACGTTCAAACGGGCCAGCGTTTGAACGTTCTTAGGCGGCTATTTTGAGCTAGCACGCCCGGCCAGGTAGCCCCAGGCGTAGGCGGCGTCACCCATGCTCTGCATAACCGTGAACTCGTTGAGGTTGGGCACGTAGTAAATATCGAAGTAGGTCTCGACCGATGGCCACTGACGGGCCGGGGGGACGGCCACCGTTTCTAGCACGTCAAAGAACCAATCCGAACCGTAAAAACCCGTGTCGATGGGGCCGTAGAGGGTGATGCCGGGCAGCAGGTCACCGGTAATGCGCTGGTCAACCACCAGGGGATTTTGGGGCGACTTGTGGCCGAGGCCGGTGGTGTAGGTCATGTTGTCGGGGTTGGCTCCGGCGGAGAACTGGCAGGCCAGCAGGGCAGCGTTGAGATAGCGATCGCTGCCGGTCAGCGCGTGGGCCCGCAGCAGGGTGCGGGCCTTGGGTGCCCCAAGGCCATCGCCCCAGCCCACGGGGGTTGAGGGATGCACCTTAGTCCAGCCAAAGGCCGTGGTCTGCCCGGTTTCTACGGCGGCGTCGGCCTCGGCCAGCAGTTCGGCCCGCAGTTCCCGCTGAAGCGCTGCTTCGACTTGATTGGCGGGCAGACGGCTGTAGAGAAAGGCGATTTCCCGCTGGGGGACGGCGATACGGTAGTCGTCGCGGGCCTCGGCAGGAATGGCCGAGCGGGCCGCCACAAAGCGGTCGTGCCAGGGGCGATCGCCAGTGAGGTGGTAGAGCTCCAGGGCCGCCAGGGCGCGATCGGCCTCAATGCGATGGCGGGGCCACTCCAGGGCCTGAATACCTGCCCGGTGGCGCGCCTCGGCCCAGGCCATAGCCGCCAGAGCGCTGTCGCGGTATCCCTGGGCCCGATCGGGGGCGTAGGTTGCCATCAGCCGAGCGGTGCGGGCCGCCACTCCGGCGTAGACGTAGCTGCTCCAGGGGTCGGGGGCGTAGGCCATGACCGGCAGGGTTTCCTGCCAGCTGGTTTCGCCTCGCTTCGGGTGCTCTGCCGACTCAATGCCGCCGCGCACGCCGCCCTCGGGGGTTTGCAGACGGCGAAAGAAGTCTACGCCCCACAGGGCTTCGTCTAGCAGATCGGGGCGATCGCTGGCGGACTCTGGAATATTGAGGGACAGATTGGCCATCGGTTCGGGAAATAGCTCCAGCAGTTCCAAGAGCCAGCGGGCCACATCTAGATGCTGGATGCGGCGATCCCAGTCGCCCGCGTCGAAGTAGCCACCCCAGGCATTGGCCACCACCTCATCGGTCTTGCCCTTGACCAGGTTGGCGAAGTTGCCGGTGTCGGTACCCTGGGCGTTCAGACCGTTGCCGGTATCCATTAGCCCGGTGGTGGAGTGATAAACGGTGACGCCATCGTCGGGGTGAAAAGGGCGGGGGCGAACAATATCGGTGTAGGGCTGCCCCAGGGCAATGCCGCTGCGCTGGTGATAGAACCCCCGCGCTGCCACATAGAAGGCCTGCTGCCAGGCATTTTCTGCCACCGCAAAGGGGCTCGAGCAGCCGACGGTGTCTACACAGAGACGATACTGTCCCGGCTGGTTGAGGGCGCTGAAGTCGAGCTGATCGACGTTGGTCAGGGTGTAGGTGCGATCGCGGGCGTCTTCAGCTGTCCCGTCCTGGTAGCGGCGGCTGGCCTGTCCGGTATACACGCTCCGCCCCGTGGCCTCGTCAACGACCTGGAACGAAAGCCCCTCGGGATAGCTCAGCCCGCCACCAGTTCCCATCCAGGTGGACAAAAACCCTACCTTGACCGCATCGTCGGGGCGAAACCCCAGGGCCGATACATGGACAGCCTCGCTCGGCTCACGGTCGGGCTGGTAAACCAAAGTGAGGGGCGGCAGGTCTTGCCCCGCCAGCTGAATTTGGTAGGTCTGTCCCGGCGTTAGGGGCGTGGGCAACCGCAGGTAAAGCCGGTGCTCCATGGCCCAGCGGCGATCGCTTCGGCTGACCTGAGCCGTATCCACGGGCTTACTTTTGCGGTATACCGCCGCTGGCGTCACGGGCTGTCGGTAGCTGGGGTCACCCTGGGATTGAATGCGATAGCTGCGGGGTTGACCGGCTCGACTGGTATCAAATGGCACCTCGCTATAGCTATCGAATCCGTAGAGCAGGGCCTGGTCGGGGCCAACTAAGGTACCCAGGGTCTGCCCCCGTCGCTGCACCCAGGTATCGTGGCCCGAGGTTTCCAGTCTGTCTTCGGGGTCGGGGCGATAGGGCACCTGGCGGGCGTGGGTCACGGTGCCCTGGCGCAGCGACACCACCACTACGTCGGGGCTAACCACCGCTGCCGTCATGGCGGGCTGGGCCGAGCTGGCGGTGGGCAGCCGCACCGTCCCCGCCGTGCAGGCCATCAAAAAGGTCAGCAGCCCGAGCAAAAACGCAGCCCGGCGGGGCCAGCGGCGTACAGTGGCAAACAGCATGGTTTCAGCAACCCTCCTGGGCAATCGTCTAGACGCGGCGGCGGGCAAACTTCCCCAGATGCCCACAACCCTGGGGCCATGGTACAAACTGCGGCGGTAGGCGTGGGGCTGCGCCCAGGGCCAGCGGCAAAGTTTTACCCCAGCTAAACATTTGGGCCGCTGCTTCATTAAAAGTGAGCTAATATCTAAGCCGATTCAGCCCTGTCCTGAGTGGTCGCGGGCTGTGGGCCTGGGCCACCGCCCCACCAAGGGTGGGCAGCTCAGCACCGGCTGGCGATGGTGTAAGAGCCTGGCTGAATTCTGTGGTGCTTGGGGAGATCCGCCCGATTGCGGCTAAAGCAGCTTTTTACTGGGGTAGTTGGGGTGGCTGGGGTGTGCCTGTTTGGCAGCCTACCGGCCAAGGCCAGCGCACGGCTACAGGCCTGGGAATTTGACAGCAGCCAAAACCGCCTAGTGTTTACGACTGAGGGTGGGGTAGAGCCGCTGGTCAGCTGGCTCACCGAGCCCCAACGGCTGGTGATCGATCTGCCCGGCATCGTGCCCGAAGCAGCCCTGGGCGATCAGTTTGTTGGTGGGGCGGTGGCAGCGGTGCGCATCACGCGGGCCGATGCCCACACCACCCGCATGGTGCTAGAGCTCAACCCCAACTATCCCCTTGACCCCAGGCAGGTGAAAGTGTGGGGCCTCACCAGCCAGCAGTGGGTGGTGCAGCTGCCGGGTTCGACAGCGGCGATCGCCCCCGCTGACGGCCTGAGCATTCCCGAGTTTTCTAAAGCTGCCAGGGTTCGCCCCCTAACCGCAGTGGGAGCCGACCCGCTGCCGCCGCTGCTCAGTCGCAACCAGGTCACCACCGCCGCGGTCAGGGCCACCGCTACCGTCCTGCGCGGCGTTCAGACCACCGCAGAGGGCTTCTTTATTCCCACCGCTGGGGCCGCGCCCCAGATTCAGGTGTACCGTACCCGCGACGCCAACCAGGCGCGGCAGATTGTCATTGACCTACTGGATGCCGCCATTGCCCCCGGCCTCACCCCCGAAGCGCTGCCCCAGGGCCGCTACGGCATCCACAGCTGGAGTCTGAGCCAGTTTGCCACCGCTCCCCCCGCCATTCGCCTGACCCTGACCCTCGATGGATTTAGCCCCGACTGGCAAATCACCCCCCTGGCCAGCGGCGGCATTTGGATTACCCCGATTGGCATGGCCCCCAGTCAAATTGCGGTGCCACCGACTACTGTGGTGCTGCCGGTGCTCAACCCGGCAACCCCGCCGCCCATCGCCCAACCCCATCCGGCGGCGGCTGTCCCAGCGCCCGCCATCCGGCCTGCCCCCAACCTAGCCCCGCGGGGGCAGATCCTGGTCATGCTCGACCCCGGCCACGGCGGCGTCGATCCGGGAGCCGTCGGCATCGGCGGCCTACAAGAAAAAGGAGTAGTGCTGGCGGTGGCCCAGCACACGGCGGCAGCGTTGCAGGCCCAGGGCATTGCGGTACAGATGACCCGCCAGGGCGATCAAACCGTTGACTTGCAGCCTCGCGCCGATATGGCTACAGCAGCGCAGGCCGCAGTCTTTGTCAGCATCCACGCCAACGCGGTGAACATGCAGCGCCCAGAGGTCAACGGGCTGGAAACCTACTACTATTCCGAGGCTGGCCAGGTGCTGGCGACGGCCCTCCAGCGCCAGGTGCTGAGCACCATGGCGATGAACGATCGCGGCGTGCGTCAGGCCCGATTTTTGGTACTGCGCCGCACCGCTATGCCCGCCGCACTGATCGAAATTGGCTTTGTTACCGGTGCCATCGATGCCCCTAAACTGCGTGACCCCCGCTGGCAGGCGCAGATGGGCCAGTCCATTGCCCAGGGAATTATTAATTATCTAAGCGGGCGACCGTAGGGGGAGAGCAGGTGTAGTTTTTGGATTTTGGACTGGCGATTTTGGCAGGTGTGCCCTTCCTGAGCAACAGCAAGCTGAACGTGGCGCTATCTCCAGCAAGTTCTGGCTAGAGTGGCAATGGCTATGTAGCCAGAGTCACCTGGGCTAGGACATCCAGAAACGTTTGAACCTTCAAGCGTTGGAACGTATCGAGGCCCGGCCAAAATCCAAAATCCAAAATCCAAAATTCACCTCAGGCTCGTTTGGCGATCGCCGCCGGAAAATTGACAATGATCATGTTGGTTTCCCAGTTGGCGCGGGTAATGGCTTCGGGCTCGCGGCCTAGGGCGGGCTGCCCCACAGAGTAGGTGCTAGCGATTAAAATCAGCAGCGTGTTGGGCTGAACGAGTTCCGATACCCGTTTGACGGTGTTGCCCTGCACCGGCTGCACGGCAATGTTGGTGTCTTGGAGGAGGGCAGTGAGCTGGCGATCGCGCCCGGAGCCAGTAGTCATTTGAATCACCTGGAGGGGAGCCTTCAGCTCCTCCGCCAAGCACTGGGCCACAGTCAAAGTGCTCTTAATATGACCCAGTGCCCGTCCGCCAGTAATGGCAAACAGCACCCGTTCGGTATTTTCAATGGGCTGGGGAAAACGGCTGATCAGCACGGGAATAGTGGCCGATCGCACGATGGTATCGATCACACTGCCGAAAAAATTCTCGCGATAGGTCGAAAACCCCTTCCAACCGCAGATCAGCAGATCGGCCTGGCGTTCTTGAATGGTTCGCAACACCCCCCAGGCGATGGAGTCGTCGATGCGGCCAATGGTTTCCACCGGGATGGCGGCGGCGTGGGCAATGGTCTCGGCGGTCTCTAGCAGTCGGCCTTGGCGAATTTTTTCGGCCTCGGCAATGGGCTGATTGCGATCGGGCAGCACATGCAGAGGCAGCAGCGTGCCGCCGGTACGCTGGGTCAAAATAATGGCCAGCTGCAACAGATTGTCTTCGGTGTTAGGGTTAGCCACCGGAATCAGCACCCGCTTACCTAAGGCCAGCAGCGTCGCCTCCCCAGCGACCTCAGTGCCGCCGCTCACCTCCGCAGCGACTTCGCCTTGCAGCTGTGCCCCCCAGCGGGAGACCACCCAGGGCGACAGCACGCAGCTGACCAAAATCATGGCAATAATGGCATTCACCACCAGCTCGTCCACCAGGCCAATATCGAAGGCAATGGTAATGGCCGCCAGGGTAGAGGCCGCCTGGGCCATCGACAGACCAAACATCACCATAGCGCTGGGAAATGACCAGTTAAACCAGCGGGCCGATGCCCAGGCGGCCACCAGCTTGCTGGCTAGCTCGACCACCACAATAATTACTGCGATCAGCAGTCCCTGGGGCTCGCGCACCAGAATCAGCGGATCCACCAGCATGCCCACAGAGATTAAAAAGATGGGTACAAACAGCGTGTTGCCAATAAACTGCACCCGGTTCATCAGCGGGCTGAGGCGGGGGATAATTTGAGTGATCGCCACCCCCGCCAGAAACGCCCCGACAATGGGTTCAATCTCAATTAAGCTAGCCAGATACGACGCCACAAACAGGGTGGCTAGCACAAAGGTGAACTCCGCTCCTTCATCGTGACCAAATTTTTTGAAAAACCAGCGGCCCAGCTTGGGTACCCCCCACAGCACCGCAACGGTATAAACAGTCAGAGCCGGGATCAAAAACAGCCAGAACCCCAGGGTTAGATTGCCCTGGTCGGCCTTGACTACCACCGCCAGTACCAGCAGGGCCAGCACATTGGTGATCAGCGTGCCCCCCAGGGTGGCAATAGACGAGGGATGGCGCATAATACCCAGCTTGGTCAGCACGGGCAGCGCCACTAGGGTGTGGGAGGCCAGACAGGAGGCCACCAGCACCGACGCCCAAAAGCCGTAACCCAGGGACATCATAGCCCCGGTACCCAGCAGCATTGGCACCAAAAAAGTCGCCAGGCCAAAAATGATCGGCTTGTCGGCGTCTTTTTTTAGATCGTCCAGGCTGGTTTCTAGACCGCCCAGGAACATCAAAAATAAAAGCCCTACGGTACCCAACAGCACGATGGTAGGGTCGCGGTCTAAAATGCCCAGGCCGTGAGGGCCAACCACCACCCCGGCTAAGATCAAGCCAATGATGCCCGGCAGCCGCAGGCGCTCGACCAGCAGGGGGGCCACCAGCATGATGGCCAGAATAGTTAAGAAGATGGCTACCGGGTCGGTGATGGGTTCTTCAAGAATTTGGGCTAGAGGCCCGGCGGCATAGTAGTTGAACCCAGTGTGAATCATAGCCACCCATTGATTTGCGTGTTGCACCACCATTGCAACATCCCCAGGCTTCAGGGCTCAATCTTCCCTAGGGGATAGATGGCCCTGGGACTGAGCACCGGGGAGCAGAGTGGCGGCGCTGATCAAAGTTCTAATTATTCAACTTCAGAATACGCCTGCGGAGACACGGTGTCTGCTGCTCTACCCCTTTTTTCATCGCTGGTTTACACGAACTGCTGCGGCCGGCCCAGCGCGATCGCTCGACAATTACCACACCCGCCAGGTCTACTATCTGGCTGTGCTAGTGCTGACCCTGGGCTGCTGCTCTAGGCACTCCAACCGACCAGCGACAGCCGCAGCGATGATCAGCTGCTAACCGCCCGACCCGATCTCACTTCGATCGGCTCATCGAGGTCTGAGCCAGTTCAGCGCCTGTTGCATCGACCGGCAGTTCGGCCAGCAGCGCCAGCAGCTCACGCTCAAAGGCCACCTGGGCGCGGTTTGTTCTGCCGCCTACGTACACTGTGCCCGCCTGCGCCAGCGCCCACACCTGGGAGTGCGACACGTAGCTCATAATTACCCCCAGCATCAGCAGGCCAAACCCCCCATACACTAGAGGAATCCCAGGGTCGGCCTTGATTTGCAGCCCCGTGCTGCCCACCACATCCACCAGCGTCAGCCTAAGGCCATTCACCTCCGCCGCCATACCTTTGCGCACGGTGGAAATGAGCTGTCCAGCGTTGTCGTAGATCAGCGCCGAGCCCTGGAGATCGCTGACCAGCAGGGTGACACCTTCACTCAGGTCAGGTTTCGTCGGCAGCCAGGTGCCCCAGAAGCGAGGCCCGTCGTTCTCGAGCGGCTGCATCGGCAGCTGCAGCACGGGGCTATTGTTCAGCTGCACCTGCACCGCCGCAATGCCCCAGTCGGCCTGATACAGAGTCACACCCCGATGGCGCAGGGGTTGGTTGACAAAGATGGTCTTGCGATCGATTTCATCTCCCGCTTGGTCTAGCACCGACAGATCAGAGTAAAACTGATCGATGTTGCCCTCAGGGGTGTAGTCAATCCAAAACCGGTTCACCCGCACCGACCAATCTTTAGGAATTTGGGCCTCGGCCCAGGGGCCAGCATCAAAAACGTTGCGAATTTGAAAAGTCTCCCCGTTGGGCACAATTTCCTGGGCAAAAAACCCGGTCATAGCCCCAAAAATAGCTCCCGATAAAATCAGCAGCATGCTGGCGTGGACAACAATTGGGCCAATGCGCCCCACAATGCCTTTGCGTCCGTAGAGCTGATTGCCGGATTGAAACACCCGATAGCGCCGCTGGGTCAATTTTGTGGCCAGGGAGGTGAGATCAGTCTCCGATAGCTCAGCACTTAAAGCCAGCTTTTGAAACTGGCGGGGCTGAGTGTAATACTTCCACTTTTGCGCTGCCCCCAGCGCCGGAAACTGGCGAGTGAAGGTGCAGGCGGTTAGGCTGGCCCCAAACACCATCAGCAGCGCCAAAAACCACCAGGTGCGGTAGACGTGATCTAAGCCAATAGTGAGAATTACCTTCCAACTCAAAAATCCAAACAGAGCCGGATCGGTGGGATAGTTAGTCTGGTAAAACTTCAGGGTCTGCCCCTGCTCGATGACTGTACCGCTGATGCTGAAGGCGGCGATCGCCAATAGCAGCACAATCGCCAGCCGCAAATCCGCCAGCAGCGGCAGCAGATCCTGTCGAAAATAGCGGCGCATCCCGTTCCAGGGATCCGGGTGGGGAGCTTCAGACGGGGTCATAAATATCCCTCAAGACGGGTAGCCATAATGCCTAGAAAACCTACACCAAACTGATCGGCAGCAGTCGAGATAGCAGCGAAAACACCCCAAACCCCAGCAGCAGAGCGCCGCTGGCCGGAGTCACCCAGCTCGACCACTGGCGCAAATCTAACAGCCGCTTAAGGGAAGCGGTGAAGGTGCCCGCCAGCACTAGCGGCGTTACGTAGCCCACGGCGTAGGCCAGCAGCAGCGCACTGCCCAGCACCGGATCTTGGGTAGTCGAGATCCAGGCCAGCAGGGTAGCCAGCACTGGCGTGCTACAGGGGGACGCCACAATCCCAAAGGTCAGCCCCAGGGCGTAGGCCCGCAGCCAAGGCGGTAGATTCAAGTTTTCGAAGGTGGGGCCAACGCCTGTTGGCAAAGCCAGGGGCACAATACCTAAAAGATTCAGCCCCATGGCGATCGCCACCAGACTGACCACAATCGGTAGGCCCCAGGCCACCTGACCGTAGACATAGCCAAAGAGTCCGGCAAATAGGCCTAGCAGCGCCAGGGTAGTGGCCAAACCAAGGGCAAAGGCGAGCGACCGGGCGATCGCGCCCCCTCGGCTTTCCTCTGAGTACCCCCCCATATAGCCCACCATAATTGGCAGCATTGACAGCAGACAGGGTGACAAACTGGTCAGCAACCCAGCCAGCCCCACCACCGACAGACTCACCCAAGACACCTGGGTGAGCTGGGCGTTGACCAGCTGATTGGCCCATTGGGCAAGTTCATAGAGAAAAAGCTGCAAGCTCTCAAACATTGCTGAGGGGATCAAACGCAAGAACCCCATCTATTGTAACAATCCTGCAACCCACTCTCAGTTTTTTACTGCCAGGCTTGAAGCAAGAGCATTGGTGCCATCAGACAACCCGCAAGGGCAACGGTTCCGCATCGCCCGTTTTCGACCACTGTCGCCGCAGAGGCACAGGTGCCTCCAGGTTAATTTCCCGTGCTGCCCTTACTAGCAGAGCCGCCGTTGCCAAACTGGCCACCATCGAGCTTCCCCCATAGCTCAACAGCGGAAAGGGCAACCCCGTTGTCGGCAGCAGGCCCGTAGCTACACCCATATTGAGCAGCGCCTGCCCCACCAGCAGCACCATCGCGCCCACCGCCACCAGGCGGTGCAGCGGTTGCCGCAGCCGCAGCGCCACCAGCAGCGCCAAGGAAGCATAGACACCCAAAACCGTCAGCAGCACCAGGCAACCCGCAAAGCCAAACTCCTCGGCAAACACCGCAAAGATAAAGTCAGTGTATTGAATCGGCAAAGAATACAGCTTTTGCTGAGACAGCCCAAAGCCCTGCCCCCAAAACCCACCCGACCCAATAGCCAGCAAACTCTGCACAAGCTGATAGCCCTGATCACCCGCATCGGCCCAAGGATTCAGGAATGAGACAATGCGCTGGCGCTGGTAAGTCTTAAAACTAATACTCACCGTCGCAGCCAGTAGCCCTCCCCCGGCCGTTAGCAGCAGATGCAGGTAGGGCAACCCCGCAGCCAGAGCAATCAGCCACAGGGTCAACCCGCAGATAGCCGCCGTGCTGAGGTTGGGCTGCATCAGAATCAGCCCTAGGATGGCGACAAAGATACCCAGCCAGGTGAACCGCGTTTGCCAGGTCAGCAGGGGCCAGCGCCCAAACAGCCGTGCTCCCTGCAAAACCAGGCAAGGCTTAATTAACTCCGAGGGTTGAATCATAAACGGCCCCAGAGGCAGCCAGCGGGTAGCCCCATTCACCGTTACCCCCAACGAAGGCACCAGCGTCAGACTCACCAGGCCAACCAAAACCAACAGGACAATACCTGACCCCTGAATCAAACGGTCTAGAGGGGTGCGAACAATGCGATTAAAAACTACCAGACCAATGACGACCCACAGCAGCTGCACCATTACATAGTGCAAGCCGTAGCCGTGCTCCGCCACCGCCACGGCATAGGAAGCCGAAAACAACACCAGCAGACCGGCCCCCAGCCAGACAAAGGTGAGCCACCGCAGCCATCGAGCTTCCGCTGACCACTGGGTCACCGTGGGGTCAATCCATGGAACGAATTGAGCAATGTTCACCCTGCCACCCCACACGCCCAAGGGCTAAGTCTTTCAAGGGCCAAGTATAGCGGAGGGGGTAAAAAGTCGCTCAAGATTCTAAGGTTATTTTCACGGTTTTCGGCCGCGTCAACGAGTCGTAAAATACCCCAAAAATAACGGCAGGGCTAGCCCATGGGCCAACCCTGCACGTATCGCAGCCGTAAAAAAGTAGTAAAAATTTTTATTGGACGAGCCGCCGCAGTAGGAACGTTAGAGCAGGCCAGTGTTGGCTCCCTGCCGACCGGTGGCCAACTCAACCTTGACAATTTTGCCGCCCATTTTTTGAATGCGCTGCTGCTCTTTAAACCAGTTGTCGTAGGGCACCAGCTTAGTGAAAAACGTATTTTGTAGTTCCCGCTGGGTGCGAATCCTGGTCTGACTAGGAACACAAGCGGTGATCTTAAACATGCGCATGGCCGAAGCTCTCCTGCTATCTCATGGGACAGATATACACCAAATACAGGTTCAGAAGTGAAGTTTTGCCAAGGAAAACAACAGATCTAGGCTGTACTGGTACAAGCACTTAAAAGCCAGAGTCGAAAGCCAATGCTATGGACAGCAGGAAGACAGTACAGCACAACCCAGTGTCCTAAACACTCGCCCCTGACTCTGGCCTAGGTTAGCCTTGGCCCTCGGCCAAAGCATCCTGGATGAGCGACTAGCTCAAGCCAGAGGAGATGTAGTCGAAGTAAACGCCCATTTCCTTACCGGCGTCAGCGCCCACCAGGCTGGAGGTGACTTCCTTCATTGCTTGGATAGCGTTAACGGTAGCGCCGATGGGTACACCGAGGGAGTTGTAGGTTTCCTTCAGACCGTTCAGCACGCGCTCATCTAGGATGGAGGGATCTCCAGCCAGCATGGCGTAGGTGGCGTAGCGCAGGTAGTAGTCCAGGTCGCGAATGCAGGCTGCATAGCGACGGGTGGTGTACATGTTGCCGCCGGGACGGGTGATGTCGGAGTACAGCAGGGACTTAGCCACAGCTTCTTTGACGATTTCAGCAGCGTTGGCGCTGATGGTGCTAGCGGCACGGACGCGCAGTTCGCCGGTCTGGAAATAAGCCTTGAGCTTATCGAGTGCTGAACTATCCAGGTACTTGCCCTGTACGTCAGAAGAATTAATTACAGAAGTAATTGCGTCTTGCATGATTTTTCCCTAAATGACCTTATTGAATTGACAACGCAACGCGGCAGCGAGCTTAGAGCAGCCCACCGACGACATAGTCGAAGTAAGCAGAAGCCTCAGAGGCATCTTCGCCAGAGAGCAGGCCAGAAGCAACTGATTTCAGGGCACGCACGCCTTCAGCCACACCAGCTAGGGGAGTTCCCAGAGAGTTGTACATCTCTTTGACGCCGACTAGACCAATTTCTTCGATGGGAGTCACGTCACCGGCTACTACGCCGTAGGTCACAAGCCGCAGGTAGTAGTCCAGATCCCGCAGACAGGTTGCGGTCATCTCTTCACCGTAGGCGTTACCGCCGGGAGACACGACATCGGGGCGGCGCTGAAAGAGTTGGCTACCGGCTTCCTTGACGATGCGCTCCCGAGACTCGGTAAGCACCTGGGCAATCCGCAGGCGACGCTCACCAGAGGTAACAAAGCCTTTGATACGATCTAGCTCACCGGGGCTGAGGTAACGGGCCTCAGCGTCGGCATTCACGATGGATTTCGTGACAATACTCATTGATGGATTCCTCCGAAAAATATGACCAGATGATTGAAACTGGCATTTAAGGGTTCGGGGCCAGAGCTAACTCTATACAGAACCTCAGACCTGGCAGCCTTCCCGATTAATTGTCCGGTATTGCGTCAGCCTTCTTCAAAGCAGCGAAATATTTTGTAATAGTTTTCCTCAGTTTTGCTGAAGCCCGATGGCGACGCCATTACAGAGGTCGAGCCCAAACGACTCAACCCCAGAAAAACCATTCTTTGGCTCAATTTAGAACCCAGATTTAATATTTCGTTACCAAAACGGCCTTTGGCAATTCCGCAACAAACTTGCTACGCCTCTACACAAGTAGCCTAGGAATTAATGCCTCTGGAGAGTCGCTTTGCGGCAACTCTCCAGGGAGGCAGTCTAGGCGCGGCGATAGGGCACGCCCTGTTCCCCAAAGTAGCGCAGATACTCAGCTGAGTTAAGCATGGCTTCGGCAACGGCCATCGCACCCTTCTGGGTCGCAATCACATAGTACTCAGCTCCATCCTCCAAGCTGCGCCCCAACAGTTGACGACCCATGATCGCCACCAGCTTAGGAACTGGGTAGGCTGCCACGAACCGAGTCTGGTAGGCGGGAGACTGCACTAGCTGGCGAATAAACTCGCGCAGGGTGATGCGATCGCCCTTCACAGCCTCTTCCGCCGTCAACAGTCGCCACTCCCTCGGCATCTCTCCCTCGGGCAGGAGCATGATCTGGCGATAGACTGCGGTCAGAACCTGATCGATCTGCTCTACGCTGCCCCCCGGCTGAAGGCGATAGAACCGAGTAGAGGGCGGGGCCACAACCGCTTCGACGGCTGCCGAAGACCGCCCTAGGGATGCGGCCAACTCAGTGGCACTGGCCACTTGGGCGGCTACGGCATCGGCCACCAGAGGCATATCGGTCACGTCTACGGTGGCTTTAGCGCTGGCAAAGCTAGGCACGATCAAATCGCGATTTTGCTTGGTGAGACGGTTATAGAGCTTCTCCGTATTGGGGAAGTTTGCCGCTGGCAGGGTTGGATAGCGGCGATAGGGCACGGTATCTTCCCCAAAGCTCTCGGCATACTCAGGGGTGTTGAGCATTGAGCGAATGAAACCGCGAATACCTTCGCTGGCCAACACCTGGTTGTATTTGCGAATTTCCGCCTGATCCAGCGGGGCACGCCCCAAGAAATGCTTGGTGCCGAACTCAATCACCTGGGTGTTGGGGTAGGGCGCATAGAACTCCTTGATGTATAGAGTTGAGGTGCCGAGCCCCTCGATAAACTCCTTCACGCTGATTTCGCCGTTGCCCAGCTTGCTCTCAAGCGCGGTAAACTCGCTCTTCACCACGTAGGGCGCAATGTCTCGCTCAAAGATCTGCCGGTAGGCAGCGGCAGTCACTAGCTTGAGGTTGGGCTTATCAGCCAGGGACGTGAGCTTAAACACCTTGGTCTGCTGACGCTGGCGATTGACCCCCTGCACGATGCGGCGCTGCACCTCGGGGATAGCCCGCTCTTCTGTCACGGTGCCCAGTTCTACAAAGCGAGGCACGCTGGTATCGGCCACCGGCACCATGCCTCTTTCGGCTAGAGAACCGGCCCGCCGACTGCGAAGAGCCAGTCCCTTAGGCGTTAGATAGCGCTCGTAGGGCACGGTGTCTTCCCCAAAGGCTTCTGCATACTCCTGACTGTCAACAATCGAGTCAACCAGAGCATAGAAACCCTTCTTGGCGCAAATGTCGAAGTAGGCGTTGGTTTCTTTACGCCCGTAGGTGGGGCGACCCAGCAGACGACGGTGAATGTACTCTACCGCCTTCATCACGTACAGCGATGACCAGTAGGTCTTACGGAAAGCCTCGGACTTGGCGATCGCCCGAATGAACTCCTTCACCGTAATCTCGCCGTTTTCAAGCTTAATCTCGGCTACCCGAGAGCGCTGACCCGAGTAGACCTCACGACCAAACACCTGGCGGTAGGCGGCACTGATGACCGCCTGGGTCGAACTCTCGGAATAGCGCACGCTGGCCTTGGTGTTGCCGGTTCTAGGAATCTGATCCAGCTTAAAGACCTTAGCTCCCAGAGAACCTGGATTTTCGGGTCGGGCTGCCGGATTGCTCAACTGGTTGTTGATGCCGGGCCCCCGGTGAATGAGAATACGGCGAGTGTCTTTGTTGAAGAACGCCGGAGTGGCGCTGACATTGCGCGTCTCCTGGGGGAAAATTGCCCCAAACTGAATTTCTAGCGGATCATTGCCAGAACCATAGGGGTGTTGATCGGGCAGAGGCTGTTCGTAGGCGGCAAACAGCGTAATAAACTGCGGCTTCTTGCGGAAGGGGGCGCTGTAGTTAAACAAATCAAACTGAGGCCCCCAGTTGCGGCATTCCTGGGCTTCTTGGCCCAGGCCGCGCAGGTAGGGTACGGTCTCTTCGCCAAAATAGTCCGCGTACTCCTTGGAGTCAACCAGGGCGTCGATCAGGGCCGAAAGGCCGCCGCTGGAAACGATGGCAAAATAATCGCGCACCTCTTCGCGGGAGCTGGGGGCACGTCCCAGAATGTGGCGGAAGGCCAGTTCCAGGGCGCGGCTGTTGATATAGGGGTCAAAGAAATTCTTGCGGTACAGCGGCGATTTGGCCAGGCGACGGACAAACTCCTTCATGGATATCTCACCGTTCTTCACCTTTGACTCCAGATCAGAAACTGACAGGGAGTAGGCGCGGGTGATGTCACGCTCGAAAATCTGGCGGTAGGCGGCCTTCACTACGTCGTTTTTTTCTGCCGCCGACAGGCCCGGCTTCATGGCGTACTTAGGCCGACGCTCGGCGGCATTGAAGTAAATTTGAGGCAGTTGCAGGCCCTGGAGATCGCCCGAGGGCCGCTGACGAACCTTGTTAGACGGGGTTGAACCTTTAAATTCGCTCAGCAGCACCCCAAAGTACTGATCGACAATGGCCTGGGCTTCGGCATCGCCGTTTAGGTAGCGCAGAGCCCCTGCCTTCATGGTTTGAATCGCGACAATGGTTGCCGCCGACGAGCAGGCCGTCTCAATAATTTCGCGCAGGCCACGGACGTTGACCGCAATGATGTTGGGATCACCCGCCACGATGGCGTAGGTCACGTAGCGTAGAAACCAGCTCATATCACGCAGAGACTTCTGCATGTTGCTGGGGCCGTAGCGCGACACGCTGATCGGCCGAAACCCAGCGGGAACGGGCCCCGAGGGGGTTGAGCTAAACAGATTTTGGAACAGCCCGCCGCCGCTCTCGATGAAGGTTGAGGTGCCTAGCCGAGACGCTTCGGTTTCATCTAAAACGGTGCCAGCCCGAGTTTTTTCGACCGGCGACTCGCTGTCAACTCGCTCTAGATAGGCCAGAGGGGATCCCCCGGTAAAGATGCGGTTGGCCGCCTGGGAGACAATTAACTCGGAGTAACGGGTCAAGATTTCGGCAATCTGAACCCGCTTGAGGCCAGAACCAAAAAAGCTCGATAGCTCATCTAGCTCCCCCCGGCCCATGTAACGGTCTTGCTGCTCGGCCTGGGAAATTGTGGCCACCGGCAGAGTTTGGTAGAGCTGGGGCCGCGCCGGTGCACTTCCACCACTTGCTTTAACACTCATGCGTTTTCAAAGGCTCCCTATGCGGACAATGACGGCATCAAAAAAGAATCTATCAATCGGCTACTACAAGGACGTAGGATTCTGCAACCCTCAGGATCTCTCCCTGAAGCAGTGCAAAATCACTGCATCCCTGGGAAGGTAAAGCGTTGTTAACCTCACCGACCACGCACTCAAGCGGGGCACCGAATGCGGTATCTATGGATGGCGGGCTGTGCGCTGACCTGGAATCAGATTAAACCGTTTCAGGACAGCAACACAGATTATTAAAAACTGTGTAACATCCGATCGGTTGAATGCCTTTGGCCATCATAGAGGATGGCCACTACACCCCTGAGAAGGCGGATAAGTTTTGTAACGTTTCGTGATAAAGATCGGCTCTCGGAAGCCCTGAAGCCGCTTCTGGAGAGCGCTTGATTGGTTGGGCAGCTGTAACAGTAGCTCGCAATGCCGTCTCAGGGGGCAGGGTCTCCCCTAGGTTCCCACGCGGGCCACCTGCATAATTCCGATTAGTAAGTGAATTGAACTGACAGATTAGCTATGGACAATTCGACACCAACCCAAACGGTCAGCGATGCGGTAGCCCGCCTCTACAACACCTATCCCTTTCCACCGGAGCCCATTCTCGATGAGGCTCCGCCGGGCTACAACTGGCGCTGGTACTGGCCCACGGTTCACAGTTTTTGCACGGGTGCAGCCCCTACCAAAGGCGCTGTACGGGTGCTCGATGCCGGCTGCGGGACGGGGGTCAGCACAGAATATATAGGCCACCTGAATTCGGAGGCCGAGGTGCTGGGCATTGATCTCAGTGAGCAGGCGATCGCCACTGCCACCGAACGCTGCCGCCGCTCTGGGGCTACCAACGCCCGGTTCCGCCAGCTCAGCATCTACGACGTAGACCAAATCGAAGGCGAATTTGACTGGATCAACTGCGTCGGTGTCATTCACCACATGGCCGACCCCTTAAAAGGTCTCCAGGCGCTGGCCACCAAACTGGCCCCCGGCGGTTTTATACATCTATTTGTCTATGCCGCCATTGGCCGCTGGGAAATCTCCCTGATGCAGCGGGCGATCGCCCTGGTTCAGGGTAGCCAGCGGGGCGACTACCGCGACGGCGTACAGGTAGGGCGGCAGATCTTCGCCAGCCTGCCGGAGGGCAATCGCCTCAAGCAGCGAGAGCGCGATCGCTGGGCCATGGAAAACCAGCGGGATGAATGCTTTGCCGACATGTACGTACATCCCCAGGAGATCGACTACACCCTAGACAGTCTGTTCGAATTAATCGATGCCTCGGGTCTAGAGTTTGTTGGCTTCTCCAACCCTCAAGTTTGGCAACTCGACCGTCTGCTGGCATCAGACCCAGCGCTGCTCGATCGCGCCAGGCAGCTGCCCGAACAAGACCAGTACCGCCTGATAGAGCTACTGGATCCTGAGATCACCCACTTCGAGTGGTTCCTAGCCCGTCCCCCCTATTCCCGGTTCAGCTGGGAGGACGAGGCCCTGCTGCTGAGCGCCATTCCCACCCGCAATCCCTGTATGGAAGGCTGGCCCAGCCAAAGCATCTTCGACCACAACTATCAGATTGTTTCTTTAGATCAGACAGAGTTTGAGTTCTTACAGGCCTGCGATGGCCAAAGACCAGCCCTAGAAGGCCAGCCCCCCAACCACTCCACCAGCGCCCAGGCCAGCGTTGCCGAGCTACTATCCCGATGCAACGCCAACCTGGAGACAGTGCGACAAATGCAGCAGAGGCAGCTGATTTTGCTGGAGTCCCCAGCGGTGAGATGAAAATAGGCCGAGGATAGCGATTTACTTTTGAGAAGCGTCTATTAAGTATTATTGCCGTGATATGATCATCCATGGCCTGTTAAGACAGGCGAAACCCTTTAACGGCTAAGGATTAGGCGTTTTCGTGGCCCCATTGCCCTCCGAACACACAGACCCGGTTCAGCCGGTTGAGGCAGAGTTAGACCCCGGTCAAGCCGAAGGTCAACCTCTCCCCCCAGCTTCGACGACGGCCATGCAAGAGTACTACCAGCTTCAGCAAAACCTGTTGCTGACCACGCTGGCATTTACTGGCGTAATTTTTTTTAGCGTCTGGCTGGCCTACTCTCTGCCAATTGCTCTGAATTATTTAATAGGAGCGTGCGGCGGTGTGGTTTACTTGAGGATGTTGGCAAAAAGCGTGGCCAGCATTGGGCGCGGAAGCTCAAGACTAGGCAGCGGCCGACTGGCCCTAGTGGTCGGTTTGGTTCTAGTGGCTACTCGGTGGCAGCAGCTTCAGGTAGTGCCCGTTTTTCTTGGGTTTTTGACCTATAAGGGGGCGTTAATTGCTTACACCCTCTGGACTGCGGTGCTGCCAAAATCACCTTCCGGGTCGTCCCAGGTATCTGGCTGACCTAGATCGGTGGTTCCCAAGCATAGCATGCTTTTTCCTGGTGGGTCTTAAGGAGAAGTCGATTTAAGAGATGGCGCTCAATATGCTAATAATTCATCCCTTAGTCCTGGCGAAACTAGAGGTTGGCCAGCATTTGTACTGGCAGCTCGGCGGCCTCAAACTCCACGGCCAGGTCTTTTTGACCTCCTGGTTTGTGATTGGCGCGCTGCTGCTGATTTCGTTTTTGGCCACCCGCAATATCCAGCGGGTGCCCTCTGGACTCCAGAACTTTATGGAGTACGCCCTAGAGTTCATCCGTGACCTGGCAAAAAACCAGATTGGCGAGAAAGAATACAGGCCCTGGGTTCCTTTTGTGGGCACGCTGTTTCTGTTCATTTTCGTCTCCAACTGGTCTGGGGCGCTGATTCCCTGGAAGCTGATTCATCTGCCAGCAGGTGAATTGGCCGCTCCGACCAACGACATCAACACCACCGTCGCCCTGGCGCTGTTGACGTCCTTAGCCTACTTTTATGCCGGGTTTAGCAATCGCGGGCTGGGGTACTTTGCCAAGTACATCGAACCCACTCCCATTCTGCTGCCCATCAACATTTTGGAAGATTTCACCAAGCCTCTCTCCCTCAGTTTCCGTCTGTTTGGAAACATCCTGGCCGATGAGCTGGTGGTCGCTGTGCTGGTCTTGCTGGTGCCTCTCTTCGTGCCGCTACCAGTTATGGTCTTGGGGTTGTTTACCAGCGCGATTCAGGCGCTGATCTTTGCAACCCTCGCAGCGGCCTATATCGGCGAGGCGATCGAGGGGCATGGTGGTGAAGGGCATGAATGACACCCGGTGATTTTCTCTGGGGGCATTCAGTTTGGTATTGGCTGGTGGGGCAGGTACTGCCAGCCGACGTGGTCTTAGGGCCGCACGATCAGAAACGCCGCTCGCGCGTTGTCTACGACCTGTTTAACGAGTTGTTGATTGTCCAAATCGAGGTAAAGACATGGATCCTATTATCGCAGGCGCTTCCGTAATTGCAGCTGCTCTAGCCGTTGGTCTGGCAGCTATTGGCCCTGGTATTGGTCAAGGTAATGCAGCTGGTCAAGCGGTAGAGGGTATTGCTCGCCAACCTGAGGCTGAAGGCAAAATCCGCGGCACCCTGCTGCTGAGCCTGGCTTTCATGGAAGCACTGACCATCTACGGTCTGGTGGTGGCTCTGGTGCTGCTGTTCGCCAACCCCTTCGCGTAGTCCCAAAACTGCTGGGTTAGGGAAAAGGCTAGCACTTTTCCCTAACCATCAAACATGCGCGATGTCACCTTGTAGTGCTGGCCCTGGGCCGAGTTGAAGGGCATACCCACAATGATGAATTTTGTTTGGTTACTGGCGGTTGAAACCGCTGAGGCGGTAGAAGAAGGCGGTGGTCTTTTTGATCTAGATGCCACCCTGCCGCTCATGGCCGTGCAGTTTGTACTGCTGGCGGTGGCGCTTAACGCGCTGTTTTATAAACCCCTGGGCAAAGTTTTAGACGAGCGGGACGGCTACATCAGTTCCAATCAGGTCGATGCGGCAGAGCGATTGGCTAAGGCCGAGCAAATTGCCCATCAGTATCAGCAGGAGCTGGCCGAGACTCGTCGCCAAGCCCAAACGGTGATTGCCGAGGCCCAGGAAGAAGCCCAAAAGATTGCGGCTCAAACCGTTGCTGCTGCTCAGCAAGAGGCTCAGGCCCAGCGGGAGCAGGTGCAGCGAGAGCTAGACGAGCAAAAGAGTCAGGCCATGGCTACCCTGGAGCAGCAGGTAGATGGTTTGAGTCAACAAATTTTAGACAAGCTGCTGAGTTCTTTGGCGGCCTAGGCTATTGGTGATGACGGGGTGATTTAGCCCCTGGAGTTACCCGCGTCGTTGACGGAAAGTAGGGATATGACTATTGGTTGGTTACTGGCGGCGGAAGAAGGCGGGTTTGGTTTGGATTTCAATATCCTAGAAACCAACCTGATTAATCTGGTCATTATCATTGGCGTGCTGTATTACTTTGGTGGCAAGTTTTTAGGGAAGACCCTTTCAACTCGCCAGACGGCTATTCAGACCGCGATCGCAGAAGCCGAGCAGCGTAAGCAAGAGGCCGCCGCCGCGCTGGCAGAGCAGCAGCAAAAGCTAGCCCAGGCCCAGGAGGAAGCCAAGCGAATCTTGGCTGAGGCCCAGACTACAGCAGAGCGCGCCCGCGAAGCGATCTTGGCTCAATCTCAGACGGATGTAGAGCGCATGCGGGCCACCGCTGCCCAAGACCTTACCTCCCAAGAGGCACGGGTGATGCGAGAGCTTCAGCAGCGGATTGCGGCGATGGCCATTGAGCGCAGTGAGGCCAGCTTGCCGGGGCGGCTGAACGACGATTCGCAGCGGCGTCTGGTTGATTCCAGCATTGCCCTGCTCAAAGGAGAATAGCCATGAACGACACAACGCTAAATTCTGAAATTGCGGCCCCCTACGCCAAGGCGCTGATGTCCGTCGCCGACGACAACAACGCGGTTGACCAGGTGGGCGTCGAGGTAGCTGACTTGCTGGAAGTCCTGAACAGCTCCAAGGAGCTAACCGACTTTTTAACCAGTCCGCTGATGTCTGCCGACGCTAAAAAGGGCGTGCTGCGTCAGATTGCGGAGGGCAACGTGAGCGACTCTCTGCTGAGTTTTTTGCTGCTGCTGGTTGACCGCAGCCGCGTGGCGTTCTTATCGCCTATTCTTCAGCAGTATCAAGCTCTGCTGAGGGAGCGCAACAATACGGTTTTAGCTGACGTGACGGCGGCAGTCGAGCTATCTGAGGATCAGCAGAACGCCATTCGCGATCGCGTCAAGGCTATGACCGGTGCCAGCAGTGTTGAGCTATCCGTAACTGTCGATCCCTCCCTGATTGGTGGATTGATTATCAAGGTCGGCTCCCAGGTAATTGACGCTAGCCTGCGGGGTCAGCTACGCCGCATTGGTATGCAGCTAGCGGCAACCGCTTAGCGACAACCTGCCCCCTGGGTGGGCAGTTTCTCTGACGTCTCGTGTTTATGTAGGTTTATCCAGAGCAAGTCCTATGGTTAGTATCAGACCTGACGAAATTAGCAGCATTATTAAGCAGCAGATTGAGCAGTACAACCAGGAGGTCAAGGTCTCCAACGTGGGTACGGTGCTGCAGGTGGGTGACGGCATTGCCCGCATCTACGGCCTCGAAACCGCCATGTCTGGCGAGCTGCTTGAGTTTGAAGACGGCACTGTAGGAATTGCCCTCAACCTGGAAGAGGACAATGTGGGCGCGGTGCTGATGGGCGACGGCATCAATATTAAGGAAGGCAGTGCCGTTACCGCCACCGGCAAGATTGCGTCGGTGCCGGTGGGTGAGGCCATGCTAGGCCGCGTGGTCGATGCGTTAGGTCGCCCCATTGACGGTAAGGGCGACGTGCAGACCAGCGAAACTCGCCTGATCGAGTCTCCGGCCCCCGGCATCATTGCCCGAAAGTCGGTATATGAGCCGATGCAGACCGGCATTACCGCCATCGACGCCATGATTCCCATCGGTCGGGGCCAGCGTGAGCTGATCATTGGTGACCGCCAGACCGGCAAGACCGCGATCGCCATCGATACCATCCTCAACCAGAAGTCTGAGGATGTGGTGTGCGTCTACGTGGCAATCGGGCAAAAAGCGGCTTCTGTGGCTCAAATTGTAGATGTGCTGCGCGAGCGCGGTGCCCTCGATTACACCATTGTGGTGGCGGCCAACGCCAACGACCCGGCTCCGCTCCAGTACCTGGCTCCCTACACAGGTGCCAGCCTGGCCGAGTACTTTATGTACAAAGGCAAAGCTACCCTGATCATCTACGATGACCTCACCAAGCAGGCCCAGGCCTATCGTCAGATGTCGCTGCTGCTGCGCCGTCCGCCCGGTCGCGAAGCCTACCCTGGCGACGTATTCTACCTGCACTCTCGCCTGCTGGAGCGGGCGGCCAAACTCAGCCCTGAGCTGGGCGAAGGCAGCATGACTGCCCTGCCCGTGATTGAAACCCAGGCGGGGGACGTGTCAGCCTACATCCCCACCAACGTGATTTCGATCACCGATGGCCAGATCTTCCTCTCCTCTGACCTGTTTAACTCGGGTCTGCGCCCCGCCATCAACGCCGGTATCTCGGTGTCGCGGGTGGGGTCTGCGGCTCAGATCAAGGCAATGAAGCAGGTGGCCGGTAAGGTGAAGCTGGAGCTGGCCCAGTTTGACGAACTGCAAGCCTTCTCCCAGTTTGCCTCTGACCTAGATGCCGCTACCCAAAAACAGCTGGCGCGGGGACAGCGCCTGCGGGAACTGCTGAAGCAGCCCCAGTACTCTCCTCTACCGGTGGAAGAGCAGGTGGCAATCATCTATGCTGGCATCAACGGCTACATGGATGAAGTCCCCGTGGAGCAGGTAGTGGCCTTCTCGAAATCTCTGCGCGACTACATCCGCAACAACAAGCCCAAGTTTGCAGAACTGATCCGCAGCGAGAAAAAGCTGGGCGACGAAAGCGAGGCCATTCTCAAGGAAAGCATCGCCGAAGCCAAGCAGGCCTTTATGGCGGCAGTCTAACCTCCTGTTCAGCCGGGGATGGCTGAGCCATGCCCCGGCTCTCGACGACCCCTTAGGGATCCACTATGCCTAACCTAAAAGCGATTCGAGACCGCATCAAGTCTGTAAAAAATACCCGCAAGATCACCGAAGCCATGCGGCTGGTGGCGGCGGCCAAGGTACGTCGCGCCCAGGAGCAGGTGATTGCCACCCGCCCCTTTGCCGATCGCCTGGCTCAAGTGCTCTACGGCCTGCAAAGTCGCCTCAGATTTGAGGAGGCCGACCTGCCCCTGCTGAAGCAGCGTGAGGTAAAAACTGTAGCGCTGCTGGTGATCTCCGGCGATCGCGGCCTCTGCGGCGGCTACAACAACAACGTCATTCGCCGGGCCGAAATTCGCGCCCAGGAGCTGGCCGCCGAGGGGGTGAACTACCGCTTTATACTGGTTGGGCGCAAGGCCAGCCAGTACTTTAAGCGCCGCGATCAGCCCATTGAAGCCAGCTTCACCGGTATGGAGCAAATTCCTACCGCCGACGAGGCTTCTACCATCGCCGACGAGCTGCTGTCGCTGTTTCTCTCCGACGAGGTCGACCGCGTTGAGCTGGTCTATACCCGGTTCGTATCGCTGGTCAGCTCTCGCCCGGTGATTCAAACCCTGCTGCCCCTCGACCCCCAGGGGCTAGAGGTGCCCGACGACGAAATCTTCCGCCTCACAACCAAGGGCGGGGTCTTTCAGGTAGAACGGGAAAAAATGGCCGGGCCTGCCCCAGCGGAGTTTCCCCAGGACATGATTTTCGAGCAGGATCCGGTGCAGATTCTAGACGCGCTGCTGCCGCTGTATTTGAACAACCAGATTCTGCGAGCGCTGCAAGAGTCAGCCGCCAGCGAGCTGGCCGCTCGCATGACCGCCATGAACAACGCCAGCGACAACGCCAAGGAGCTGGCTAAATCCCTCAACCTGACCTACAACAAAGCTCGTCAGGCCGCCATTACCCAGGAAATTCTGGAAGTGGTAGCTGGGGCTAACTCCCTGGGCTAGGCCAATTTTGGCTGGGGGATTTTGGACTTTGGCCGGTGGCGGCGATCGCTGCTTTCCACGCCATAGCTGACGATCCTCAACGATCAATCTACAGACACGATTAAAAGCCCGGCACAGACGCGTCGGGCTTTTCTTTGTTTTTTGGCAACTCAGTTCAGGATAACGCCGTTCCCCCCTTTGGAGGAGTGCCCGTAAAAAGGGCGGGGTGGGTCAAACAGGTCAACCCGTAGAGGCAAACTGTTGTTTGCCCTCCAGAGGTACCCTTCGCTGCATCAGACGGCTGAGGTTGGGCCTGACGTAGCACAGACCCAATCCAAAATCCCCAATCTAAAATCTAAAATCAGCATCATCCGTGGCGCTTTTGGTGCCAGGCCCAGGCGTGGGTCAAGATGGTGTCAATGTCGGCGTACTGGGGGTTCCAGCCCAGGGTGGTGCGAGCGCGATCGCTGCTGCCTACCAGGGCTGGCGGATCGCCGGGGCGACGATCCCCCTCAACCACCGGAATGGATTTCCCGGTGATGCGCACTGCGGCATCAATCACCTCGCGCACCGAGAAGCCGCTGCCGTTGCCCAGGTTGAACACCGCGCTTTCCCCCCCCTCCAGCAGGTACTCCAAACCCAAAATATGGGCGTCGGCCAGATCGCACACGTGAATGTAGTCGCGCACGCAGGTGCCGTCGGGGGTAGGGTAGTCGGTACCGAAGACGCTAATTGACTCCCGCTTGCCCAGGGCCGTTTGCAGCACCAGCGGAATCAGGTGGGTCTCGGGATTGTGATCTTCGCCCAGCTGCCCGTTGGGGTGGGCTCCGGCAGCGTTAAAGTAGCGAAACCGCACCGACCTCAAATCGTAGGCTTTGTCATAGTCGGTGAGAATACGCTCTACCATCAGTTTGGTTGCGCCGTAGGGATTGATCGGGTTTTGGGGATGGGTCTCGGTAATGGGCATCTCCTGGGGCACCCCGTAGGTGGCACAGGTAGAAGAAAACACAAAAGCTTGAATGCCTGCTTCTACCATGGCATCGAGCAGCGACAGGGTGCCAACCACGTTGTTTTCGTAGTACTTGGCGGGATCGCTCACCGACTCCCCCACGTAGGCGTAGGCGGAGAAGTGCATTACTGCGCCAACGGCGTAGCGGCTAAAGATATCTTTGAGCAGCGCCTTGTCTAGGGTGCTGCCAACGATCAGTTCCGCCTTTAGGGCGGTTTCAACCAGATCGCGATGGCCGTAGACCAGGTTGTCTAAAATCAGCACTTTGTAGCCAGCCTGCTGAAGGGCTACAACCGCGTGGCTGCCGATGTAGCCAGCGCCCCCTGTAACCAGAATTGTTTTGTCAGTTTTCATAGGAAGTATCTCTAGATCGTTCAGTGCTCTGGCCCCTGAGTCTGGCCCAGAAGTCTGGCCCAGAAGTCTGGCCCAGGGGTCTGGCAGAGGGCATTTGCCCGGTGACGCCATTCTACGCCGTGGCCCTAGACCCAGGCTTGAATTTTTCGCCGGAGTCACTAACTTTTCATCTCCTGAGCTGACGCCCTCACAGAAATTCGGCTGGAAACCGGCGAGAAACCACCCCTGTTAAAGAATTTTTAATCAAAGCTTACCGACCACTTAGCCCTGCCATTAAGTGCTGTCGTGAGTAATGGCCGAAGATGGCTCCGTAGCATTGGCTACAGCTGTAACCCCCAAGTGTTATCCATGGCTGACTTCACGCTCCAACTCTTCCACGCTGCCGACCAAGAGGCGGCAATTCCTGCTCTTGAGGATGCTCCCCGATTTTCGGCGGTATTGAATGCCCTCAAGAACCAAGATATTGATGGCGACGGGGTGGTCGGCTTTGCCAACACCTTAGTTTTGTCCTCCGGAGATGCTTACATTCCTGGCGTATTTTTTAGCGCCAGCGACAGGGCCTTTGGCGGTGTTGGCCGAGGCGATATTCTTATTCAAAATGCCCTTGGATTTCAGGCGATCGCCTTTGGCAACCACGAGTTCGATCGCGGCACTGCTGTGGTCGCAGACCTAATCGCTGGGGATGACAGTTTTGTCGGGACGGCTTTTCCCTACCTCAGCAGCAACCTGGATTTCAGCACCGATGCCAACCTGGCCAGTCTGGTGGTGCCCGATGCCCAGGCCCCCCTGCCCAACAGCATTGCCGCTTCCACGGTGATCGACCTCAACGGGGAAAAGATCGGTGTGGTCGGTGCGACGACCCCTACGATCAGCAATGTGAACGTCCGCATTTCTAGCCCTGGGGACGTGACTGTGCTACCCCAGCCCTTTGATGCCAACCCCACCCCAGACCAGCTCGATGCCCTGGCGGCGGAGATTCAGGCTGATGTAGATGCGCTGCTGGCCGCCAACCCCGAGATCAATAAAGTCATTTTGCTGGCCCATATGCAGCAGATTGCCATTGAGCAAGCGCTGGCCCAGCGCCTGTCTAACGTCGATATTATTGTGGCCGGTGGCTCTAACACCCGCCTGTTTGACGAAACCGATCGCCCCCGCGCCGGTGATACTGTGCAGGGGCCTTACCCGATCGTCACCAGCGATCGCGACGGCAACCCTGTAGCGGTGGTGAACACCGACGGCAACTATAAGTATGTGGGTCGCCTGGTAATTGGTTTTGATGAGAACGGTATTTTGATTCCAGACAGCTATGACCCCGCCATTAGCGGTGCCTACGCTACCGACGAGGCCGGCGTTGCCGCCGTGGGCGGAGAGGGTCTAGCCAGTCCTGAGATTCTGGCCGTGGTCGATGCCCTGCGCGACATCATCATCGCCAGCGAGAGCAATGTCTTTGGGGTCAGCGAGGTCTTCCTCCAGGGCGATCGCAATTTTGTGCGCCGAGAGGAAACCAACCTGGGCAATCTCACCGCCGATGCCAACCTGGCGGCGGCGCAGACCGTCGATCCAACCACTGTTATTTCCCTCAAAAACGGCGGGGGGATTCGCAACGTCATTGGTCGAGAGCTAGCGCCGACCGGCAGCGTAGGCGAGGTTGAGCGATTGCCCAACGAGGCCATTCCAGGGGTCAAGCCCGAGGGCGGCATCTCTCAAACCGACATTGAGAATGCCCTGTCCTTTAACAATGCTCTCTCGCTGCTGACGGTCACAGCGACAGAATTGCTGGCCCTGGTTGAGCATGGGGTATCTGGCATCGAGGCTGACGACAGCGCCACTCCGGGAGCGTTTCCTCAGATTGGTGGCTTTGCCTTTAGCTACGATGTTACGGCCCCGGTTGGTAGCCGAGTTCAGTCCCTGGCCATTGAAGATGCCGACGGCAATGACCTCGATGTGGTAGTGCAAAATGGTGCGATCGTAGGCGACCCCAACCGCACCTTCCGTATGGTGACCCTCAGCTTTTTGGCCGACGGCGGCGACGGCTATCCCTTCCCCACAGGCGACGCGACCAACCGCATTGATCTGGTGGATGAGACGGCTCCGGTCACGGGCAATGCCACCTTTGCCCCAGACTTCAGCGAGCAGGATGCCCTGGCGGAGTATCTGTTTGACAATTTTGGCGCAGCCACGCCCTTTACCGCCGCTGAGACCGGCCGTGACCTGGACAGCCGCATTCAAAACCTGGCCTTCCGCAGCGATGGCGTCATCGACGGCACCGCGCCCACCGACCCCACCGACCCCACCGATCCGGGCACCGATGTCCCTGCGCTGCTGGTGCCCATCGGCACCTACGAAACAGGCGTTTTTGATGCCAGTGCCGCAGAAATTGTGGTCTACGATCCGGCAACCCAGCGGCTGTTTGTGGTCAACGCCCAGGTGCCAGCGGTGGAAGTGCTGGATCTTAGTAATCCCAGTGCCCCGACCAAGCTGTTTGACATCGATCCCTCGGCCTATGGGGCCGGGGCCAACAGCGTGGCCATTGCCAACGGCATCGTTGCGATCGCCATCGAAAGCGCGGTCAAAACCGACCCCGGCAGCGTAGTGTTCTTTGACATCGACGGCAATTTTTTGAACGCCGTTACCGTGGGCGCTCTGCCCGACATGCTGACCTTCACCCCCGACGGCACCAAGGTGCTGGTGGCCAACGAAGGCGAGCCCAACGCTGACTACAGCATTGACCCTGAGGGCTCCATCAGCATTATTGACCTCTCGGGGGGCGTGGAAAACCTCACCCAAGCCAGCGTCACCATCGCCGACTTCACCGCCTTCAACGACCAGCGCGAGGCGCTGATTGCCTCGGGCGTGCGGATCTTTGGCCCCAACGCCACCGTAGCTCAAGATGTTGAGCCCGAATACATTGCCGTGACCCGCGACTCTCGCACCGCCTACGTGGCCCTGCAGGAGAACAACGCTCTAGCTGTGGTAGACACTGAATCGGGCACTGTCACCGAAATTTTGCCCCTGGGCTTTAAAGACCACTCGGTGGTGCCGCTGGATGCCAGCGATCGCGATGGGGCCATCAACATCACCACCTACCCCAACCTATTTGGCATGTATATGCCCGACTCGATTTCGCTCTACGAGGCGGGGGGCACAACCTACATCGTCACTGCCAACGAAGGGGATGCCCGCGACTACGACACCTTTGCTGAAGAAGCGCGGGTAAAGGATTTAGCCCTAGACCCGGTGGCGTTCCCCAATGCCGCAGCGCTCCAGGCTGACGAGGCCCTGGGTCGCCTCACCGTCACCACCACCCTGGGCGATGCCAACGGCGACGGCCTCTACGAAGCGCTGTACGCCTTTGGCGGTCGCTCCTTCTCCATTTGGGATACCCAGGGCAACCTGATCTACGACAGCGGCGCGGAGTTTGAGCAAATTATTGCCGAGCGCTTCCCCGCCGATTTCAACGCCAACAATACCGAAAACAACTCCTTCGACAATCGCAGCGACAACAAGGGCCCCGAACCCGAGGGCGTTGCCATTGGCGAAGTCAACGGGCGCACCTATGCCTTTATTGGCCTGGAACGCTTCGGTGGTATCATGACCTACGACATTACTAATCCTACCCAGGCGTTCTTTGTAGACTTCGTCAACAACCGCAATTTTGCAGGCGATGCCGAGGCTGGCACCGCTGGCGATTTGGGCGCTGAGGGGCTGGTATTCATTGCCGCCGCCGACAGCCCCAACGGCAATCCCCTAGTGGTGGTGGCCAACGAGGTCAGCGGCAGCACTACGGTATTCGACGCCAGTGCCCTGGCGGGCCTGACCCCCGATATCCCCGGCGACGATCTAACTGGCCTGTTCCTCGACCTGCGCGACATTGCTGGCGATATCACCACCACTTTCACCGTCAATCGGGAGGCGGCCTTCGACAATTTCGTCGGTTTCTACCCAATTGTTGACACCGACGGCGGCATTGACCTCAATGGCGACGGCAGCGCCGATGTGACCCCGGGCCAAGCGGGATATACCGCAGCCGCCCTGGCCAACCGGGCTGAGAATGTGGCCCTGACCACAGCTAACCTGACGACATCGGTCTTTGAGTCAACGGTGGCGGGGGGCAGCCTCTACGCCCCCTTCCTCATCGCCAATGGCACCCCGGACAGATTTAACGCCAGCCGGGTTTACTTCGCCTTTGGCAGCGCCAACGCCGACGGGGTAGAGCACATCCGCGCTGCTGACGGAGCAATTGGGTTTGAAGACCTATTTGGCGGCGGCGACAACGACTTCAACGATGTAGTTGTGGAGTTTGCCGTGGCAGTCTAAGTGCCAACCATGCCTCTGAGAGCATCTGCTACTCCTTGAGTCAGGGCTAGTAAACCCGCTTACAGCAAAAGCAGGCTGAACGTTTCAGCCTGCTTTTTTACGCAGGCGGAGGTGGAGCGGCCAGCAGCACTGGGAAAGTTAGACTGAATCCGCCTTGGCTGCCCAGTTGGGCTGGGCAAATGACGTTTGCCTCTACGCAATCCTCCTGTTTGGCATCGGGGTTAAGCGATTCAAATTTAGTATCAGACAAAATTGCTCTCGACGTTGGGCCTAAAGCTTACGATTCTTGATTTAGATTGCTTCACCCTGGCCATTCTTGGTAGCTTATCGAAGCCAGTGAACCGATTTCAATTGCATAGGTAGCGTGATACCCAGCGAGCTTTAGACCGAACTATAGATGACATCAACACCTACCATCGACGCCCAGCAGCTGCTTGACTTCAACACTGCCGCTCTAGCTGTTCTAACGCATCTTCACGACCGACTCGGGTTCGACCTGTGGATGGTGACTCGCACCGAAGGGGAGGACTGGATTGTCCTACAGGCTAGGGACGAGGGTTACGGAGTCAAAGGCGGAGATGTTTTTCGCTGGACTGACTCGTTCTGCTCCCGCATGATTCGGGGGGAAGGCCCCCGAATTGCCCCCTGCTCTGAGCACGTGGCGGCCTACGCCGAAGCTCCCATAGGCCAGTCGGTCAAAATTGGGGCCTACGTGGGCGTACCCCTGCTCAACCAGGACGGCACTCTCTTTGGTACCCTCTGCGCCATCGATCCGATGCCTCAGCCCGATGGCATTCAGCAGGAGCTGCCGCTCATTGAACTTCTGGCGCAGCTGCTCAGTCGCATTCTCCACGCCGACATGCATGCCGCCGCCCAGGCGCGGCTAGCGGAACATCTCCAAACGGAAGCCCTCACCGATGGGCTCACCGGCCTCTTTAACCGTCGCGGCTGGGATCAACTGCTCGATAGCGAAGAAGAACGCTGTGCCATCTATGGCTACCCGGCCAGCATTATCGCCATTGCCCCAGCAGGTCTCAAAGCAATGGGTGACGGCCAAGGCCAAACCACCAAAGACCAAATTCTCAAACAGACTGGAGACGTGCTCAAGCAGGTAACCCGCAAACAGGACACCGTTGCCCGAGTTGGCGACGATGAATTTGCCATGCTCTGCGTTGAGTGCCCCCTGGAGGAGGGAGAGCTAATCAAGCATCGCCTGGAGCAAGTCCTGGAGGCAAATCAAATCAAAGCGTCGGTCGGCATTGCCGGTCGCCACCCAAGCCAGGGGCTGCGCTGGACCTGGGCCAACGCCGACCGTGCCCTATACCAATACCAGCGGGCCAACCAACAGAAAACCCTTGAGTAGGTCACTAAAAGTGGCCACGGGCAGCTATAGTAATATTTGTTGGTCACCAAAACGGGCCAAAACACACAAACCGGTTTGACAAGGGTAAACCCACTATCTATACTGGAGAGTGTTGAAAAACAGGCCCCCATCGTCTAGAGGCCTAGGACACCTCCCTTTCACGGAGGCGACGGGGATTCGAATTCCCCTGGGGGTATAGTTCTAAATACCGTTGAAGCCCCGTAACTCACGTTACGGGGCTTTAGTTTTGGCTACAGCTCGGCGGCAGGAGCTATGGGTTCAATCTCCAGTTAGATGACAAGCTCAGAGGCTTCGAGTAAGGTAATAGGTACTCGATGGGTTTGCCCCTCTGTGGGGAGAGCTATGGCCTTCATTACACTCTTAGCTACCGCAGTCGGCATCGTCTCGGCGATCGCGCTTTTAGTCGTGGGTTTAGTGGAAGCTCCCTGGCAGCTGTTGCTGATCGGCCTTTTGGTGGCCCTCTATGGGTTACAGCGCCAGATTTGGGCTAACGAATCGGCCCTTCAAAATAGCAGTGCCGTAGTCGCTCCTCGCTTAGCTCAGGAAAACAAAGCAGCTCCATCAAGCCCAGCGCAGACAGACAGCCGTTCGTCCGTCACCGCCAAACCCGCTGAGCCCGAGGGGGTAGAACTCATCTATCGAGGCATCCGCTATCGGGTCAGCCAGCCTACCCCAGAGCCTCTTCAGGCTCCTCACGATTAAACCAGCAGAGAAGCGCTGCGGCTACGCTTCCTGGGCAAAAATGCTGGCATCCTGGGCAAAGGCTTTAAACTCGAGAGCATTGCCGCTGGGGTCAGTAATAAACAGCGTAAACTGTTCCCCTACCTGACCGGCAAATCGCTGATAGGGCTCGATGAGAAATTCTACCTGGGCCTGCCGCAGGCGCTCGGCCAGGGCATGCCACTCAGGCGGGGTTAAAATCACCCCCCAGTGGCTGACGGGCACTTTTTGGCCATCTACAGCATTCGTTGGTATAGCCGCCGGGAGGGTCGCCAGATGGGCCGTTATCTGGTGACCAAATAGATTAAAGTCGATCCAGGTTGCGGCAGTTCGCCCCACCGGGCAGCCGAGCACTGTTTCGTAAAAGTGACGGGTGCTGCCCAAGTCGTAGACTGGAAACGCCACATGAAAGGGACGAAGCATGGCCATGTCCTCTAAAATTACGCCTGAGCTGAGGGCAGGGCATTGCGGCCCTGGGCGAGCGGTTTTCGGCCCTCGCTATGCCCTTGTCAATTGTATCGTTTACACCGGGCGTCAAGTCCTGCACAACCATGCTCTGGTGATATCGGATAGCCAGATTCTCGATCTGGTACCTGAGGCACAGCTACCCACTGATCTACCTCGGCTCAACGGCAAAGGCTGGGCTGCCGCTCCCGGACTTATTGACCTTCAGCTCAATGGCTGTGGCGGCGTGATGTTTAACGACGCTATCACTGCCGACACGCTGGATACTATGCACCACACTAACCTTCAGAGCGGTACCACCAGCTTTTTGCCGACGCTCATCACCACCACCGACCAGGCTATGGCAGACGCTATGGCTCTGGTAGCCCAATATCGGCAGCGGTATCCCCACCGGGTGCTGGGCCTGCATTTAGAAGGCCCCTACCTCAACCAAAAGCGACGGGGCATTCACAACCCAGCCTACGTTCGCCCCGCCGAAGATGCCATGATCACTCGCATTGCCCAGGCGGGGCCCGAGGTGGTCAGACTGATAACTGTAGCTCCTGAGATACTGTCGTCAACGCACCTTCGGCAACTGGCCCAGGCAGGCATTGTGGTTTCAGCCGGACATACCGACGCGACCTTTGAGGAGGCGTTAGCCGGGTTTGAGGCCGGTGTGAGTATGGTCACCCACCTGTTTAACGCTATGACCGGGTGGCAGGGGCGCAGTCCAGGGCTGGTTGGAGCGGTCTTTAGCCAGGCGGACGTGTACGCAGGGGTGATTGTGGATGGGCACCATGTCCACTACGGCTCCGTCAGCCTGGCTTACCGCCTGAAGCAAGACCGCCTGTTCCTCGTTACTGACGCCACCCCACCCGTGGGGACACGGCTCGGGTCTTTTGTAATCGGAGGTCAGGAGGTATTTTATCGCGACGGCAAGTGCGTCTCCGCCGACGGCACTCTGGGGGGGGCCGCCCTGACCTTGTTAGAGGCGGTGGGCAACTGCGTGCGCCAGGTGGGTCTTCCCCTAGCAGAAGCCCTGCGGATGGCGACTCTATACCCAGCTCGGGCCATTGGCGTTGACCCCTGGCTGGGGCTGCTGTCACCGGGCTATCTGGCAAATTTGACTCTGTTTGACGCTGACCAATTCATCCTCAACGGAGTGATTGAGCAGGGCAGAATTGTCTGGTCTAGAGAAAATTGGGGGCTATCACAGCTAGCTCGCTAAATGCGGGGACGAGGGAGACCCGCCACCCGCTGCTGGAGTAGTTGAGCCGCCATCCTCTGGCTGCGCAGGCTAATCCACAGGCTACACTGATCGTTGTCGATGGACACTAGCGCTCCGGCCTGCTGCTCTGAAAACTTACAGGCCAGATGGTACAGCCGAGTGCGCTTACCGGCCTCTACGGTTAATGCCCGATAGTACAGCTCGTTGCAGTGATGAGTGCCGTCTTGCAGGGCACCATTAAACCAAAACTTAAATACCTGAATTCGACTTTCGGGCAAAACCTTCGGCAGCATGGAGGCTCTCTCTTGACCTGTTTTCAGCATACCCAGCTAGCTCGGGAAATCCTGATGCCGAGGTCGATACAGGTGTTACTCTGCGAGGATGGCGATCGCCGTTTTTACGGAGTATAGGAACTATTGACAAATGGTGCGAGCAAAGGCCGATTCGACCAGCGATCGCAGAATATCCATACTGAGCGGCTGCACCAGCAGCCCATCCAGCCCAGGGGTATCCTCGCTGTAGTTCCACTGGGGGCTGGCCGAGTCGGTTAGCGCCACAATGGTCATATCCGGGGCCTGATCGTGCTGGCGCAGCTGATTTACCAGCGGCTGTGACCAATCTTGAAAATTATTGCCAACCAAAATGACCAGGCAGGGTGCCCCTTGGTTAACGCGAGTGACCGCCTGCTCAGTTGAGTTGGCCACAAACACAGGATATTGCAGATCAGTTTCTAGGGGATGAGCGTCGCCATGGGGAGCACGCTCTGGATCGAGCACAAGAATATAGTCACGCATCAGGGTCATGGCTGAAAACGACGCAATTGCTCTCCATACTACCTAGAGCAAAAATGGCAATTACTCACATTTAGTGGGCTCTTTTGCGCCTTAGACTGGGGTTTTCACAGCATTTTGAGAACTTGCTTCTGTTTCAATCTTCCGTTTTTTTTAGACTGTCTAAAGGCATACCAAAGCCTTTTCTTTGCGAAACGAGAACCAGGGTTAAGTTATGCAAACTATTACTTCAAAAATCGTCGCCTGCCCGGCTATTGATGACGTTTTATAAGGCTGTTTCAAGTTTCGATCGCTAGATCGGCGGCAGGGTTGGGTAGCTCTAGCTACAAAAACCCCTGGGGGGCTTTGCTATGTTTAGCAAATAAAATTTGCCGTTTATAACGAAACCCAGTGGGCGCTGTATCGGTACAGATTATTGAGGGCAACCCCCATTTGCGATCGCTTCTGGGCTGGCATCTTCAGCAAGCTGGCTATAGGGTTTTTCAGTCGGCAGATGTGGCTCGCACCCGCGATATTTTTCAGAGTCGGCAGCCAGACCTAGTTATCCTGGACTCTCAGCTTCCCGACGGCGACGGGGTTGAGCTGTGTAAGTGGCTGCACAGCCAGGGACAGCCGCTGATCATGATTCTCTCCGCCTGCGGTACTGAGACCGATATTGTAACCGGACTGCGGGCCGGGGCCGACGACTACATGACCAAACCCTTTGGCATGCAAGAATTTCTGGCTCGAGTCGAAGCGCTGACGCGGCGCGTACGTCTCATGAGTGCACCAGCATCGTTAACCTATGGCGACTTAAACATCGATCTGGTGCAGCGGCGAGTCAACTTTCGTGGCGAATACATCGATCTAACCCCCCAAGAATTTAGTCTGCTGTACGTGCTGACCCAGGCTGCCGGAGCCCCTCTCAGCCGTACTGACCTGCTGCGGCGCGCCTGGCCCGATGCGATCGACAACCCCAGAACCGTTGACACCCACATTCTCTCTCTGCGCAAAAAAATTGAGATCGATCCCAGGCAGCCAAACATCATTCAAACGGTTCGCAACGTGGGCTATCGGTTCAACGTAGAGCGCATTTCCGCCGAGGCCAATGGTCACAGCCCTCGAATCAGCCCACCCCTGGCATCCTCATCGCTGAGTTAGGCGGCGGGCAGTCAACGGCGGACAGCTATCGCGATGGCTATTGTTCTCAGGACGTTTGTCCCTATCGCCAGCCAGATTGGTTGCACGGGGTGGCGCTGACAGCAGACCACCGTAGTCAATTTTGGTGAATTAGACTATAATTCAAATACCATTCTATGCTGGCCTACCACCTCTGTGTTTACAACTCTTTCGCCCGTTGCCGCGCCACCTGCCCACGACCTGGTGGCGGCCATTGATGACCTCAAAAACGAGCTAAACGCCGTCATCTTGGCCCACTACTACCAGGAGTCCGACATTCAAGACGTAGCCGACTACATTGGTGATTCCCTGGGGTTGTCCCGCCAGGCAGCGGCCACCAGTGCCGATGTGATCGTGTTTGCGGGGGTACACTTCATGGCCGAAACCGCCAAAATTCTCAACCCTGAAAAGCAGGTGTTGCTGCCCGATCTCAACGCTGGCTGCTCTTTGGCAGACAGCTGCCCCCCTGACGCCTTCGCGGCGTTTAAGTCAGCCCATCCCGACCATGTCGTGATTTCTTACATCAACTGTACAGCGGCCATTAAGGCCATGAGTGATATTATCTGCACCAGCTCTAACGCCGTCAGCATTGTGCAGCAGCTCCCCCCTGATCAAAAAATCATTTTTGCCCCCGATCAAAACCTGGGGCGCTACGTGATGGAGCAAACGGGCCGAGACATGGTGCTGTGGCAGGGCAGCTGCATGGTTCACGAAACGTTTTCAGAGAAAAAGCTGGTGCAGCTGCAAATGCACCATCCTCAGGCGGAGATCATTGCCCACCCCGAATGTGAGACGGCGGTGCTGCGCCACGCCCACTTTGTTGGGTCAACCACTGCGCTGCTGAAGTACGCTCAGCAACGCCCTACAGCCGAATTCATTGTCGTAACCGAACCAGGCATCATTCACCAGATGACAAAGCAGGCTCCGGGCAAGCGGTTTATTCCGGCCCCACCCACCGCAGCCTGCGCCTGCAATGAATGCCCGCACATGCGCCTTAACACCCTAGAGAAGCTGTACCTGGCGATGAAACACCGCCAGCCCGAGATTACCCTTGACCCAGAGCTACAGCGCCAGGCACTAAGGCCCATTCAGCGCATGCTAGAGCTGAGCGCGCCTTAGTTTGGGTCTAGTGCCCCTGCACAAAGCTCTTCAACTCGGTGGCGAGCTGCTCAATCAGGTTGTCGTGATCGATCGCTGGGGAACTGCTGTCTTGCTCAACTCGCTGCACGACCTCCTCAGGTAGATCCAAGAGTGACACCAGGCGGGCGTAGGCTTCGGCCTCTTCCTGGTTAATCAGGTCTTCGCCGGGGGTACGAGCGCTAGAGCTAATGACCTGACGACCCAGTTTGAGCACCAGCTCTCGCTCAGCAGGACGGGTGAGCTTGGGCACCAGCTCTTCGAGGGGTAGGTTTTGCATTAAATAGTCGCGCAACTCGTCGCGCAGCGCTGTCTGCTGGTCAGCGTTGGTGGCAAACAGCCGACTGAACTGGTCGAGCATAACCCCTACCTCTTCATCGGCGAGATGGCCGTCGCTCCAGGCCATGGTTGACACGATGCGCAGCAGCGTCATTTGGCTTGGGCTGATGGATGGCGGCACGGGAGGTTGAATAGGCATAGCAATCTCCAGGGTATACATCGGGTAGCCGATGATGACAACCTAACATGGAGATTTAGAGAGGCTGGCTAACTTTAGTAATCTCTACAAATTCGGCAGGGTAGGGGCGATCGCTAGAGCCGTCCCGCCAGGTGGGCAAGTTGGCGAGTATTTTTAAGCAGCAGCACCGAGCGTGGGTTGTCTTCAACAATCCAGCCCTTCTCGGCCAGCTTGGCCATAATCTTGTCGGCTTCATCGGCGGTGATATCGGCCAGGTCGGCCAGGTCTTTGCGGGGAATATTGAACAGCTCAACGCCATCCTCTACCGGCTCGCCGTAGGCCTCTTGAATAGCCGTCAGGGTATTGGCCAGCTTGACCGCCGGGGGCTGATGGCGCAGCTGAAAGCGCAAATTGGTCTGGCGCAGCCGCTGCACCATAATTTGCAGCAGCCGATGGTGGAGCTGGGGATCTTTGAACAGAGTTTGAATGAACCGCTGGGCCGAAATGCTCATCAGCTTAACGGCGGTCATGGCCACGACATCGGTGGATCGAGGCGACTCGTCTAGGATGGCCATCTCGCCAAAGAAGTCGCCCTGGCCCAGCACCGCCAGCGTGATCGAACTCTCTTCGGCATGGCGGCGCACTTTGACCCAGCCCGCCTCAATGAAGTAAACCGCATTGCCCCAGGCATCTTCCATGACAACGGCTCGATCGGCTGGATAGTCGTGGTGGGTGGCCACCGACATCAGCCACGCTACGGTTTCGGGGCTGGCCGCCTGAAATAGAGGATAGCGTTCGCTCAGGGTATCGGCTTGCATAGAAGGCATATTAAGGGGTGACGCTCAGGGCTGGCTGGGCTAGGTCCGCGATCGGTCTCTACCTGCTCATGGTACCCAGATTTTTAGGCCGACCGAAATAGTGGGGCTATCTGGGCAGCCCAATTCTGTGGGCAATGTCGCTGAGGGGCAATCGCAGCGCCTCCACATAGCTAGGCCAGCCCACCACAATGGGCTGATGGTGAACCAACGTCTGGGGAGCCACATCGGGTTCTGTGAAGCGAATTGGCTGTCCAGACAGGTCGCAGCAGACCAGCCCTGCCGCCTCAGCCAGGGCCAGGGGGCCAGTGGTATCCCACAGCTTGACGCGGCCGTTGAGATAGATGTACAGGCCAGCGCGACCGGTAATCACCGCCAGCACCTTCAGACCAAAGCTGCCTAGGGAGAGAAACTGAACTGTGGGAAAGCGACGGGCGATCGCATCGCCAAACCGACGCTCATCCTTATCGCCGATCACCATTGCCCAGCCGTGATCAAGGTCGAACCGGGGTTCCACAGGAATCAGCGGGGTAGACTCCCCGCCATCCACCTGTTCGAACAACCCCCACCCTGGGCCACCCCAGACCAAGTGTCTCGCCACTGGAGCATAGATCCAGCCCGCCTGGGGAGCACCGTTCACAACTCGCCCCACCATCACCGCATAGTGATCGCGCCCCTGAATGAAGTCGTCAGTGCCATCAATGGGATCTACAAACCACAGAACGCGCCCGCCCGGCGGCGACAGGCTTGCCCCATTGCCCTGCCAAAACTGCTGCACCGTAGCACGGTTTTCTTCAGTAATAATGCCGTCTTCTGGAAAGATCGCCCGCATGCCCGCCAGCAGCTTTTGGTCTAGCAGCTGGTCTACCGTCGTCACATAGTCGTCGACCCCCTTCTCAAACACCTGAAACGAGTGCTTAGGCTGCTGATCGGCATAGTTGCCACAGGCGATCAAAAGCTGGTGCAGCGCCGACAGGTTAGAGGGGCAGATGGGTGGCATACAACGCTAGACCACAGAACCCCGATGCTGGGGAGATTAGGAATAGAGCACAGGCGATCGCCCAACTTGGGACTCCGATCACTCCGCTAGTTTAATCTGGCCCGGCGACAGAATACTACCGGCCCAAGACATAAAAAATGGGCTGGTCGGCACAAGCCAACCAGCCCAATTAGGGAACGCGATGCAGGCTTACTGAAGCACCAACTTGACGTTAGCGTTCTGCAGGCCAGGACGCTTAACCTCAGCCAGGGTCTTGTTAACGGCGTACTTCTGGTTGATGGAGTTGATCAACTCAGTCTGGTTGTGCTTTTTAGCCACACCCCAGAGGTCAGCGATCAGATCAAAGGAGCCATCGGCATTGCGAGACCAACCCAGATCGTACTCACCATCTAGAACGGCGACAAGGTCGGCGCGCACACGCTGGCCGTTGTAACCGCGAACATCGGCTTCGGTCTTGGTGGCAATCCCCAAGTCAGCCAGAGACTGCTTGAGAATCTCAGCATCGGTCACTTTGGTGCGAAGGGTGCTGAAGTGAGACATGGTGTTTCCTCCTGTAGGGAAATTGAGAGAGACAACGAGGTTTGAGAGAGACAAAACCAGTTAGCCACGGGCTATCTGGATACCAACTGCTAGCAAACGCTAGCCCTTCCCCCGGATACCGCCGGGAGGAAAGCCTTTAGAACTCCATCCGCTGATACTCAGCGACGGAGGCTGCCGCCGGACGCGCCCGCTGGCGGGCCCAATCCCGCAGGGCAGTGACCTGTTCACTCATGGTCTTCGACAGCGGCAGCGTAGCGCGAATGGCCGCAATAATGTCGAGCTGAGTAAACTCACGTCCTTGGGCAAATGCTTCGTACATGGCCGAAATCAGCCCCTGCTCGATTTCAGCCCCAGAAAACCCATCGCAGACCTTAGTCAACTGGTCTAGGTCAAAGCGCTCAATGTCGCGACGGCGCTTTTGCAGATGGATTTGAAAAATATCCTTGCGCTCTTCAGCATTGGGCAGATCGACAAAGAAGATCTCATCGAACCGGCCCTTGCGCAAAAACTCGCTCGGCAGCTTCTCAACTCGGTTGGCGGTAGCCATCACAAACACTGGCGAGGTCTTCTCCTGCATCCAGGTTAAGAAGGTGCCGAAGATGCGGCTAGAGGTGCCACCGTCAGAGTCCGACGACCCAACGCCACCCGCAAAGGCCTTGTCAATTTCGTCGATAAATAGAATAGCGGGGGAAATCGACTCGGCGGTGCGCAGGGCGTTGCGCAGGTTGGCCTCAGAACGGCCCACCGTAGAGCCGTCGTATACCCGGCCCAGGTCAAGGCGCAGCAGCGGTAGGCCCCACAGCCGAGAGGTAGTTTTAGCGATCAACGACTTGCCGCAGCCCGGCACGCCTAGGATGAGCATACCCTTAGGTTGGGGCAGGCCGTACTCCCGCGCCCGCTCGGTAAAGGCGTCGGAGCGCTGCTGAAGCCAGTGCTTCAGCTCCTCTAACCCCCCCACCGAATCCAGGGTTTCGTCCACATCCATGAACTCAAGGATGCCGTTGCGGCGAATGAGCTGTTTCTTCTCAGAGAGGACAATATCCACCTCTTCAGCGGTCAGGCGCTTAGCCATCACCCGGGCCTTGCGGTAGACCTTCTCCGCTTCGTCGCGGGTAAGCCCCAGGGCAGCCTTCAGCAGCTTTTCCCGCTCTTCAGTAGAAATGCTGTTGCCCCGAGCGCGATTCATCTCCATGGAGAGAACCTCATCGAGTTCTGCCATATCGGGCAGAGGGAAGTCGAGCAGGACCACCTCTTTCTCAAGCTCGATGGGAATTTCCTGCACTGGCGACATCAGCACAATAGTCTTGCGAGTGCCCTTGAGCGCCACAATCGAATCGCGCAGGCAGCGAGTTACCGCCGGAGAGTCTTTGAAGGGGTGCAGATCTTTGAAAATAAAGATGCCGGGTTCCCGCTGCCGAATCACCCACTCTACCGCTGCCTCAGGGGAAACCGTGTTGTTATTTTGAGTGCCAGTTCCCTGGGAACCCACCTCAACCATGCCGCGGGTCATTGTCCAGGTGTAGACCCGCATGGGAGACTTAATCTCAGGATCTTTCGCCAGGTGACGAGCCACGGCAGCAATCGTCTGTTCAGCCCGCTCTTCCTCGAAGGTGACCAAATAGATCAGAGGATATTGGGCTTGTACCAGTACATTCAAATCCTCTCGCATGACCAAATCCCTTCTCAGGCGTGTGGGGCAGTGAAACTGCTGTCTAGCTAACTACAGCCAGAGCAGCCAAAACTGTACCTAGCAAACAACTAACTCTCCCTCCTCGCGGGAACCAGGGGTAGCGACGATCTCGGGCACCATAGCCTCGCCTAGGGCACCGCCCGGCGCTGCGCCAACGACGCTCGCGATCTCAACTAGCTCTCCCTCCCGCAGCACCACAGAAGAGGCACAACTTGGGCAACTGTGAATGCGATGGGTCTGACCGAAGGAAGCCTCTAAACTCTCAGCGACCACATCGCTGTGGGCCAAATAAAAGTCGATAGCACGCTTAGCGATGGAAGACATTGCCTCGCCCTCGACGGCAGAGCGAATTTTTAACTGACGGTGCAGGTCGGGAGGTAAATACAGCGTGACCTTAGTAGCTTTCTGCTCTTCCATAGCGCTTTTCTAAATAGGGGTGACCCGGGTATGTAGTCACCTTAAGCGGGGGAACCTGGGCTGTCAAGCCAGCATGCCGTCATGACGGCATTCTTGTAATATCGCTTTACATTGCATCATTTCCCGTAACTCAAGCTGCGTCGTGGTGTGGCCTCCATAGGTGTAGAAAGGGGGAGCCAGGGCGCTGGCTTGGGCTGAGCCCACCTTCACCCTAGCGAGATAACTGCTCCTCGGGGGGGACGTAAACTTATACGACAGGCAGAGAATTCTCCCTGAGCAGGCCGGATATGCTTTGTACAGTTACCCGGCCGTCGCCATCCGAGCCATAGGGCAAAGGTTCCCGCAGGTATCACTTAGGGCTGGATTGAAGCATTTTCTGCCGACTGGGCCATTTTGCCAGCGCTGGGGAATGCTGTGGTTGTTCTGTATGTGTTCTGTGCCCCCAACCGCTATGAAGTCTACTGCTACCCAAGGCCTGCCCTCGGCCCTCAACCCTCAGACGGCGCATCCGGCATCCCCTCAGGACGGTTCTTTTGAGCGGTGGTACAGGGAGGGAGAAGCGCTGGCCAATGCTGGGGATTATGCCCGCGCCCTGCGCTGTTTTGAAGAGGCGGCTATTCTTGCCCCCGACCAGATGACAGCGCTGGTGTACCAGGCGGTGTGTTTGATTCACCTGGGGCAGCCTCAGCGGGCCCTGGCGGTGGCTGAAAAAGTTTTGGCGATCGCCCCTGACCATCCCCAGGGTTGGCTATATCGGGGAGTGGCGTTACACCGGCTGGGGCATTACAAAGACGCCTACGCCAGCTACGCACAAGTACGTCACTTTAAATAATTCACGGGTGGCATACTTCCCGAAAAGAGTACACTTGAACGCACGAAGTAACTCTCTGAGCGCTGGCTATGGTTGGGGTTGTATCACCCACGGCGGCGTTTCCCTCGTTGGAGACGGCCCTTAAACATCACTTTGGCTACGACCAGTTTCGCCCTGGGCAGCGATCGGTCATTGAGGCGGTACTCAAGAACCAGGATGCCCTGGTGATTATGCCCACCGGGGGCGGCAAGTCGCTGTGCTACCAGCTACCGGCCCTGCTCAAGCTGGGGGTAATGGTGGTGATATCGCCGCTGATTGCCCTGATGCAAGACCAGGTCGACAGCCTGATCGACAACGGCGTGGCCGCCACCTGCCTGAACAGTTCCCTTGACTTTGCCACCATCCGCCAGCGGGAAGCCGACCTGCTGGCGGGCAAAATTAAGCTGCTTTACATATCGCCAGAGCGGTTGATGAGCCCAGGCTTTTTTGGGCTGTTGGGCCAGCTAATTCAAACCGTTGGGGTCAGCGGCTTTGCCATTGATGAAGCCCACTGCGTCTCGGAGTGGGGCCACGACTTTCGCCCCGAGTACCGGCAGATGTCGGTGCTGCGAGAAAAATTTCCCCAGATTGGGGTGATGGGGCTGACCGCCACCGCCACCGAGCGAGTGCGGCTGGATATTGCCCAGCAGCTGCGGCTGCGCGACCCTCTGATCCAGGTATCCAGCTTTAACCGCCCCAATTTGTTCTACGAAGTGCGCCCCAAAAGCCGCGACGGCTATCAAGAACTGCGGCAGCAGGTCAAGCAGCATGCGGGCTCGGGTATTATCTACTGCCTCAGCCGCAAGCGGGTCGATGAGCTGGCCCAGCGCCTCACGGAGGATGGGGAATCGGTGCTGCCCTACCATGCGGGGCTTTCGGATGAGACCCGCAGAGAAAACCAGACCCGCTTCATTCGCGACGATGTGCGGCTGATGGTGGCGACGGTGGCCTTTGGCATGGGCATTAACAAGCCCGATGTGCGGTTTGTGATTCACTACGATATTCCCCGCAACATTGAGGGCTACTACCAGGAGAGCGGACGGGCGGGCCGCGACGGCGAACCGGCCCACTGCACCCTGTACCTGGCCTACGGCGATGTGGCGACGGCGGACTATTTAATTGGCCAAAAGCCCGATGAAGCCGAGCAGCGCATTGCCCGCCAGCAGCTGCGCCAGATGGTGGACTATGCCGAGACAACCGTGTGTCGTCGTCGGGTGCAGCTCAGCTACTTTGGAGAACCCCTGGAGGGGCTCTGCCACCAGTGCGACAACTGCACTAACCCGCCGCCGGTAGAGGACTGGACGATTGAGGCCCAAAAATTTCTTTCCTGCGTAGCCCGCTGCCAGGAGCGCTTTGGCATGGCCCACATCATCGATGTGCTGCGGGGGTCAAAGAAGCAGAAGATTTTGGATCTGCGCCACGACCAGCTCTCGACCCACGGGATTGGTAAAGATCGATCGGTAGACGAGTGGCGACTGCTGGGGCGATCGCTTCTGCACCAGCGCCTGGTCGATGAAACCACCGATGGCTACCCGGTGCTCAAGCTCAACGCCGCCAGCTGGCAGGTGCTGCGCAAACAGATTTCGGTAGAGGTAGCCGTACCGAAGAACTTTACCCCTGGCCCTGCCGACGCGTCGGCCCCTGAGGACACCCCAGAGGTGGCCCAGCTCTTGACCGTGCTGAAAGCCCTGCGCAAAAGGCTGGCCGACCAGCAGAGCGTGCCCCCCTACGTGGTGTTTCCGGAGTCGGCTCTGCGGCAGATGGCCCAGACCCGGCCCCAGACCCTGGAAGCCTTTGGCCAAGTCTCGGGGGTGGGTAGCCGCAAGCTAACCCAGTACGGTGAAGTGTTTACCGATGCCATTCGCCAGTTCTGCGCTGACTACGGACTAGAGTCTGCCCCAGGAGCCGCCAGAGGGAGGTCTCGCCCAGCCCGAGAACGCCGTCAAACCGTGGGCGATACCCACCGCCAAACACTGGAGCTTCACCGCCAGGGGTTGTCTATCGAGGAGGTTGCCGCCCAGCGCGGTCTTAAAGCCACCACCGTCGCCAGCCATCTAGAACAGCTGATTCGCCAGGGTGAGACGGTGGATATCGATCAGCTGGTCAGCGCCGATCGCCAGCGGGCCATTGTTGATGTGCTGGTAGAAACGAAGGATGGATCGCTGACAGAAATGCGCGATCGCCTCGGCCCCACCTTTAGCTACGCAGATATTCGCCTGGTGCGCGCCGCCTGGCAGATGGAACAACAGCCATAAATCACGCCATTCTAACTGGGCTGATCTGAGGCAGCTGGGGAACTGGCGGAGGTAGCCGACAGGTCTAGGGTGCTGAGCAGCGTTGCGAGCCGACTGGGGTCGGTCAGATACAGATAGCCAATCAGGGCTTCGAAGGCGGTGGACTGCTGGTAAACCTGGCTGTTTACCCGACGGGGGCCACGGGACGAAGCGTTGCGGCCCCGCCGCAGCAGGTCTTGCTCGGCTGGGGTGAGTAGCGGCAACAGCTGCTCCACCTGGTGGGCCTGCTGTTCGGCGCGCACCTGGTTGACTACCTGTTGGTGAAACGCCTGAATACGTTTGGGCGGCAGCAGCAGGCTTCTGCGCACAAACAGCTCGTAAACCGCGTCACCAATATAGGCTAGAGCCACGGGGGATAGCGCATTGACCTGCTCTGGGGTGAGGGCCATCGCAGAACTGTGAGCACTGAACAGTAGCAGCCCTTGCAGGCCATCAGGCATGGGGGAAGACGGCTCAGCCACAGCCACCTCTAGCTAGGCCAAGGGGGCACTAGGACTACTCACTGGGCGGGTTTTCGAGATTTGCGATCGCATCTTCCACCGAGGGCTGTAGCGACAGAAACTTCTCCAGGCGCACCAGTTTGACGGTTTGGGTCACACGGGGGTTGGTCACCACCTGCACGGTACCGCCTTCGGTAGTAGCTTTTTTTACTAGCTGCACCAGGGCACCGAGACCAGAGCTATCGACAAAGTCGATAGTGGCCAAATCCAGAATGATGTTGTTCGGCCCGGCTTCGACGTACTTGGTCATCACCTTGCGAAATGCGGGTTCAGAGAACGCGTCCAGCAGGCCCGTGAGGCGAAACAGTTGATAGGTTCCCCTGACATCGCGGGTGCCTCGTAAGCTTACGGTCAGGGTTAGAGATTCAGCGATGGGAAACCTCCTCGTGCTCCAATTCGACGTTAAATATAGGCCAGGATACCGCTGACCGCAAGGGGTGAAACCGTACCCCAACCGACTGGTCGCAGAGCCCGTAACTCAAGCAAGACCGGAGTCAGAGTTTCAGGTTGCAGCCCTACCGTAGACAGATAGCATATAGCGGTTTGGCTAAATTTTGCCAACCCGGGGTTCAAACCGGCCCGGCAGCGATCGCCCAACGCTCTGCCCAGGAGCCTTTTACTGAGAAATCCCCTGCCCCCAGCAGAAGAATTTGCCCTGTTTAACCGAACCTCACCACGCCGCAGCCGGGTATTTGGCTGAGAGCCTCTCAAACCGGTAGCCGCTGCTGGCGATGGGTGCGCATGGTGTCTACAAATTTTGCAAACAGATAGTCGGCATCGTGGGGGCCCGGACTGGCCTCGGGGTGGTACTGCACCGAGAACAGGGGCAGAGTTTTGTGGGCCAGCCCGGCCACGGTTCGATCATTGAGATTCAGGTGGGTCACCGCCACCGTATCCTCAGGAATCGAGGCGGCGTCTAGGGCAAAGCCGTGGTTTTGACTCGTAATTTCGACCTGGCGCTCCAGGCCGCAGGGCTGATTTAACCCCCGGTGGCCAAACCGCAGCTTAAAGGTCGAGGCCCCCAGAGACAGCCCTAGAATCTGGTGGCCCATGCAGATGCCAAAGGTGGGCAGCGAGTAGTTTAGGAGAGCCTGCACCAGCTCTGGAGCTTTGGTCACCGCTGCCGGATCCCCAGGGCCGTTGGAGAGAAAAATGCCGTCGGGCTGGTAGCTCATAATCTGCTCGGGCGTGGCGCTGGCGGGCACCACAACTACCCGACAGCCGTAGCTAGCCAGGCGGCGCAGAATGTTGCGCTTGACGCCAAAGTCAACGGCCACAACGGTCAGCGGAGCGTCATCTCCCGGTGCTGGCGCAGTGGGGCCGAAGGCCCAGGCGTCGTCGGTAACCTCCGTCCACTCGTAAATTTGATCGGTGGTCACTTGATCCACCAGGTTGAGTCCAGCCATGGGGGGGGCATCTTGCAGCTGGCGCAGCAGTTCTTCGGGGTCGAGCACAGTAGTGGAAATAGCGCCGTTCATGGCTCCGGCGGTGCGCAGTTTGCGCGTTAGAGCACGGGTGTCGATGCCAAAGATACCCGGAATTTTGTGGGTCTTGAGGTAGTTGGGTAGCGACTGGGTGGAGCGCCAGTTGCTGGGAATCTCGCAGATGTTGCGGGCGATCGCCCCCCTGATGTGGGGCCGACTCGACTCCTCATCGTCGGGGTTAACGCCGGTATTGCCCAGCTCGGGGTAGGTAAAGGTGACGATCTGACCGCAGTAGCTGGGGTCGGTCATGACTTCTTGATATCCCGTCATGCCGGTGTTGAAGACCACCTCCCCCATCACGGTGCCCGGTGCCCCAAACGACCAGCCCCGAAATACCGAGCCATCGGCCAACACAAGCACTGCGGGAGGGGCATCAGGAAAAACCATGGCGATTTGCTCAGCGCTAAGAATCGCTATTATCCTAAGGCCAAAGGCTGACTTTCAGCTATTAGATCCCAGACTAAATCGTTCTCCAGCTTGCCGGTCTGGCGCGGTTCTCGACCCGCGCTGGGGCAGACCCAGATCGACCGTGACAGTCACAGGACGGGGACGGGGAATCTTAGGTTTTGAGACTGAGCACTTGAGCGACTGGAGCAGCAGCTATGGAACGAGCCTGGGCGATCGCAAATCGGTTGGTGCTGGCAACGATGGCCCTGGGTTTAACAGGCTGCGACCTGTTGGCAAGTACGATTGTGCCGGGCATTCCCAACGAGGAGGCCGTGGGCACCCCTCAGGCGATCGCCCGTGAACCCATCGCTTTACCGGTCGCTGCTGAGCCAGCCCCGGTGCCGCCCCCCGCTTCAGATACCTTTCGCGAGGCGGTAAATCGGGCCACCAGCGCCGTGGCCATTGGTCAGTCGGCCCAGTCGAGCGCCGATTGGCAACTGGCAGCAAGCCGCTGGCAGCAGGCGGTGGCCCTGATGGAGCAAGTGCCGAGCAGTAGCCCCAACCGCGCCCAGGCCCAGACCAAGGCCCAGGAGTATAAACAGCATTTAGCCGCTGCCCAGCGGCGGGCCACCAATGGCATCGTGCCCGCCCCGGCCCCGGTCGCAGCCGCCCCAGCCATCCCCGCGGGCCTAGCAGCCCAGATTCCCATCCAGCGGCGGCAGGGCGGTACTCCGGTAGTAGATGTCACGCTCCAGGCCAGCGGCGGCACCCAAACCTTCCCAATGCTGTTTGACACGGGCGCGACCGGTACCTTGATCACCGCTGAGATGGCTCAGGCCGTGGGCGTCACCGTAGTTGGCGAAACCCAGGCCAGAATTGCCGACGGCAGCGTGGTGACCCTTCCCATTGGCCTCGTAAATGCGGTGGAGCTGGGCGGCCTGCGGCGCGAGCAGGTTACGGTGGCGATCGGCGGCAGCTACGGCCTGCTGGGCCAAGACATCTACGGACAGTACGGCATTGCCATTGGCTCTCACATGATTCATCTGCACCAGTGAAGCCGGTGCTGGGCCACCCCAGGTTTGCCCCCAGCCCCGACACCCAACCGAATTTTTGTGAGAATATGCAGCAGGTTTTGATCGTTTTCGGTGCCCTATGACTGCCCCTGTGCTGCCTGCTGCCGCCACCGCCCTGAGCGAGCCCACCTCTGTCAACCTGGCGGCCAGAGTGCGTGTAGCCCCGATTCGCACGGCCCTGACAGATGTGCCCATTCCCACCGCCTATGTCGCCCCGGGGAAGGATGCTGGAGAACCGCCCCTGCTGCTGATTCCAGGGTTTGACAGCTCGCTGCTGGAGTTTCGTCGCCTGCTGCCGCTGCTAGAACACCACGCCTGGGCAATGGATTTGCTGGGGTTTGGATTTAGCGATCGCACCCTCATCCCCGACCTCTCTCCCGGTGCCATCAAGCTGCACCTGCACAGCTTTTGGCAGCAGCAGATTCAGCGCCCGGTGGTGCTGGTGGGGGCTTCTATGGGCGGGGCCGCCGCCATCGACTTTGCCCTCACCTACCCCGAGGCCGTGGCGGGCCTGGTGCTGATCGACGCCGCTGGCTTTGCCGCTGGCCCCGCTATGGGCAACCTGATGGTGCCGCCCCTCGACAGCTGGGCCACAGCCTTTTTGCGCAGCCCCAGGGTGCGGCGCAGCATTAGCCGTCAGGCCTACTTTGACAAAACCTTTGTGACGGCTGACGCAGAACTGTGCGCCGCCCTGCACCTCCAGTGCCCTGGCTGGAAGGAGGCCCTGATCGCCTTCACCAAGAGCGGCGGCTACAACTTTTTGACCAGCAAAATTTCCAATGTCGCCTGCCCCACTTTGGTGATCTGGGGCGAGCAGGACAGAATTTTAGGCACGAAGGATGCGCGGCGATTTGAGCGTGCGATTCCTGGCAGCAAGCTGGTTTGGATTGCCAACTGCGGCCATGTGCCCCACCTGGAAAAGCCCCAGGAAACGGCGGCGGCGATTCGCGAAGCGATCCTCCCGGAATCGCCCCCTTTGTAGCCCAGCTCGTTTCCACACCCTGCCTCAACGGGCCGAATTTGCCGTTTGAGGTACTGACGGGCCGCAAAATTATCACTAATGTTTCAAGATATGAATTGAGAGGCGCTTGGCATTCTGGGCGCGATCGAAGCAACCCTAACTAATTTGGAGCCATCCGCAGACGGGTATGACGCAATTCTCCCAGACCAGCACCGTTGATGCCGATACCGCCACGCCAGGGACGAACGGCACCGCCCCTGCTGCCCCCCTCAGCCCCTTTGTCGCCCGCCACTTGGGGCCAACCGCTGACGAGACTGAGGCCATGCTCGCGGCCCTGGGCTACGCCAGGCTAGACGAGCTAATTGACGCCACCGTGCCTGCGGCGATTCGGCTACCCCATGCCCTAAAGCTACCCCAGGGGGTAGACGAGGCCGCTGCGCTGGCCCAGCTCAAAACCCTGGCTGCCCAAAATCAGGTGTGGCGATCGTACCTGGGCTTGGGCTACGCCAACACCCTCACCCCAGCGGTGATTCAGCGCAATGTGCTTGAGAACCCCGGCTGGTACACCCAATACACCCCCTACCAGCCCGAAATTTCCCAGGGGCGGCTTGAGGCCCTGCTCAACTTCCAAACCCTGGTGATTGACCTAACGGGGATGGAAATTGCCAACGCCTCTCTGCTCGACGAGGGCACCGCCGCCGCCGAGGCCATGACCCTGGCCTTCAACGCCCGCAAGCAAAAAGACGCCAAAACCTTCTGGGTCTCCGCCGCCTGCCATCCTCAGACTATCGACGTGGTGAAAACCCGCGCCCTGCCCCTGGGCATTGAGGTGGTTGTGGGCGACCACCAAGCCTTTGGCTTTGATACGCCGGTGTTTGGGGTGCTGCTGCAATACCCCGCCACCGACGGGGCGATCTACGACTACGCAGACTTTGTCACCCAGGCCCACGCCCACCACGCCCTGGTCACCGTCGCCGCCGATCTGCTCAGCCTCACCCTGCTGCGTCCCCCCGGCGAGTTTGGCGCTGACATTGTCGTCGGCAACACCCAGCGCTTTGGCGTGCCCCTGGGCTTTGGTGGCCCCCACGCCGCCTTCTTTGCCACCCGCAACGCCTTTGCCCGCAAGCTGCCCGGTCGCCTGGTGGGCGTGTCAAAAGACACCTACGACAACCCCGCCCTGCGCCTCACCCTGCAAACCCGCGAACAGCACATTCGCCGCGACGCCGCCACCAGCAATATCTGCACCGCCCAGGTGCTGCTGGCGATTATGGCCAGCATGTACGCGGTCTACCACGGGCCAGAGGGGTTGAGGGCGATCGCATCCCGCATTCACCACCAGACCCAAACCCTGGCCACTGCCCTACTAGAGGCAGGATTCACTCTGGGCAGTGAACCCGTGTTCGACACCCTGCGCGTTACCGTCGGCAAGTCCCAAGCCGCCATCCTCGCCCGCGCCGCCGAGCATCGCATCAACCTGCGGGTGCTGGACAGCGAAACCTTAGTAGTAGCCCTCGACGAAACCGTGACCGATGGCGACCTGCGGGATTTGATCGCCGTGTTTACGGGGAGTTCGATGCCACAATCCTCGCCCGTGGGTTTCGCGGCGAGGGATGAGGGAGCACAGCCGCAGACAGGCGAGCGCTCAACCCACACTACGGCTGACCAAAATTCAAACTTCAAAATTTCTCCTCTGGAGACGCTTCGCGAACAAAACTCAAAACTCCCCCACTCCCCCACCCCCTCACTCCCCCACCCCCTCACCCGCACCTCCCCCTACCTCACCCACCCCACCTTCCACCGCTACCACTCCGAAACGGAGATGCTGCGGTACATCCATCGCCTACAAAACAAGGATCTCTCCCTGGCGACGGCGATGATTCCCCTGGGCTCCTGCACCATGAAGCTCAACGCCACCGCCGAGATGGTGCCCATCACCTGGCCGGAATTTGGCCAAATTCACCCCTTTGCCCCCGCCGAGCAGACCCCAGGCTACCGGCAGTTGTTTGCCGATCTAGAGACCTGGTTAGCCGAGATCACCGGCTTTGACGGCGTTTCGCTTCAGCCCAACGCCGGAGCCCAGGGCGAATACGCTGGGCTGCTGGTGATTCGGGAGTACCATCAGCAGCGGGGCGACCACCACCGCAACGTCTGCCTGATTCCCCAGTCGGCCCACGGCACCAACCCGGCCAGCGCCGTGATGGCAGGCATGAAGGTTGTCCCCGTCGCCTGCGACGACGATGGCAACATCGACGTGGCCGACCTCCAGGCCAAGGCCGAAAAGCACGGTGAGAATCTGTCGGCGCTGATGGTTACCTACCCATCCACCCACGGGGTGTTTGAGGCGGGCATTGCCGAAATTTGCGCCATCGTCCACACCCACGGCGGCCAGGTCTATATGGATGGGGCCAACATGAATGCCCAGGTGGGCCTCTGCCGCCCCGCCGACTTTGGAGCCGATGTCTGCCACCTCAACCTGCACAAAACCTTCTGCATTCCCCACGGCGGCGGCGGGCCGGGAGTTGGCCCCATTGGGGTGAAGGCGCACCTGGTACCCTACCTGCCGGGGCACAGCCTGACGAGCGGAGTCGGCGGCGACCGGGGCATTGGCGCGGTGACCTCGGCTCCCTGGGGCAGCGCCAGCATTCTGCCGATCTCGTGGATGTACATTGCCATGATGGGCGGCGCGGGGCTGAGGCGGGCCACAGAAATCGCCATTCTCAATGCCAACTACATCGCCCAGAGATTAGCGGGCCACTACGACATTCTCTACACCGGGCAGAACGGGCGGGTGGCCCACGAGTGCATTCTCGACCTGCGGCCTTTCAAAAAGTCGGCGGATATTGGGGTAGAAGATGTGGCCAAACGGTTGATCGACTATGGCTTTCATCCGCCCACCATGTCGTGGCCGGTGGCGGGCACGCTGATGGTCGAGCCCACCGAGAGCGAGTCTAAGGCGGAACTCGATCGCTTCTGCGACGCGATGATCGCCATTCGCGAGGAGATTCGCGCTATTGAAGCTGGGGAGAGCGATCGCGCCCACAACCTGCTCAAAAACGCGCCCCATACGGCGATCGATCTAGTGTCTGACTGGGATCGCCCCTACAGCCGCGAGCAGGCGGTGTTTCCGACGCCGTTTACCCGCAGCGCCAAGTTTTGGCCAGCGGTGAACCGGATTGATCAGGCCTACGGCGATCGCAACTTGATCTGCTCCTGTGTTGGTATGGATGCTTATGAGGAAACTTAGAGGAAACGGGGCAGAATAAATGCAGAGTAGCTGTTTATCCATGAAGGAGAGTGGCTGCTGGATTTATTCTGCTATCTTTTTCATGCCTACGTTACTTGATCCACTCAAGTTACCTTCATTACCACTGTCAGGACGAAGGAACTTACCCCACTGCACCGCCATTTATTTGGCAATAGATGCTCAGGATCGCATTCTCTACATAGGGAAGGCGAGGAATCTAGCTGCGAGGTGGAAAAATCATCATCGCCTTTACAATCTAGAAGAATTAGATAAGAATTCTCCTGTTCGCCTAGCTTGGCAGTCATGGAGCGAAGATGACTTAAGCGAGGCCGAAAAAGCCTTAATTGAAAATTTTCATCCTCTCCTCAACAATACTAAGATTGAATATCCAAAGATCATTCCTTCTGAAATTACCCTTAGAGACTTCTTAAAGAAGTTTTCTCGAAGATTAATTATATTCGGCATAAATCCTAAGACGCCTGAAAGCCTTGCAAACGTATATCTTAAGTACGATTGGCGCAATTGCTCCCCAGCGGGAACAGCTGCCAAAATTCGGGAATACATCAAGGAAGTGAGAGATAAAAACATAAACTTAAAGTTCAGGCGTCATGCTTATTCCGCCGGTTCATTTTCTCGTGGAATCATTTTTCGGCCTGGCAGTCGGGAACACAAGTCAAAAGCTAGAGAACATCGCTCGTTCAACAACCACTGGGAGTTTGCATGTAATGGAGTAGTATTCCACATCACGCCGGCTCTTTGCTATTCCGATTACAAAGGATGTACTCAGGCTGTAAGATTGGCAGGAGTTAAATTTCAGGCTCTTACACAGAACGCGCTATCACTAGGGCAGAAAAGCCCCGACAGATTTTCTGAGGGTCTATCGTGTTTTGTAAATGACCCTGTACCGTTGCTATGGAAGAATTATCCTCAGCGAAAACTGTAAAAATCACAAGAAACTATACTCTTGGTCAAACGTTGTAAATTCTTGTTTGAGAAATGACTACTCCCCAACCTAGGGTGATATTTATCGATGCGGTTGGCACGCTGTTTGGGGTGGCGGGCAGCGTTGGCGCGGTCTACGCCGACCTGGCCCGGCATCACGGCATTGAGGCCGACCCAGCAACCTTAAATCAGGCGTTTTTCCAGGCCTTTCGGGCAGCCCCAGAGATGGCCTTCCCCGACAGTGACCCGGCAACGGTGCCCGAGCAGGAGTACCGCTGGTGGCGGGTAATTGCCCAGCAGACCTTTAGCAGCGCCGGGGTGCTCGATCGCTTCGTCGATTTTGACAGTTTTTTTGCCGACCTCTACGCCCACTTTGCCACCGCCGCCCCCTGGGAACTCTACCCCGACGTGCCCCCGGCCCTCGATCGCTGGCGGCGGCGCGGCATCACCCTGGGGGTGATCTCAAACTTTGACACCCGGCTGTACCAGGTGCTCGAAGAACTCAACCTGGCTCCCTATTTCAGCTCAGTCACGCTGTCGTCGGAGGCCGGGGCCGCTAAACCCGACCCGCTGATTTTTGCCACCGCGCTGCAAAAGCACCGCTGCGACGCCAGCCAGGCCTGGCACGTGGGCGACAGCAAAACCGACGACTTTGAGGGGGCCAAAGCCGCCGGGCTGCACGGCATCTTAGTCAAGCGCTAAGGCTTGAGAAACCGGGTATCGGGTACCAGGTTTCATGTTTCATGTATCAGGGAGCGGGTTGGCAATTCCTGACACCCAACACCTCGCACCCGATACCAAATACCTCCGCCCGCTACCGACTACCTTGAAACGCCAGCTCCGCCGGGCCAGTCATATAGACGCGGTTGTCGGCGGCGGACCACTCGATGTAGAGAGGGCCACCGGGGAGTTCTACTGTGGCGGCGCGATCGCACCGCCCATTCAGCACCCCGGCCACCAGCGAGGCGCAGGCCCCGGTGCCGCAGGCCAGGGTAATGCCGGCCCCCCGCTCCCACACCCGCATTTTGAGGTAGTCGGGCCGCACGACTTGAATAAACTCGGTGTTGATCCGCTGGGGGAAGACCTCGTGGTGCTCGAACTGGGGGCCGAGGGTTTCCAGGGAAATGGACGCCACGTCCTCTACAAAAGTAATGCAGTGGGGGTTGCCCATACTCACACAGGTCACCGCCCAGGTCTGATCAGCCACGGTCAGCGGTACACCTACGACCTTCTCCCCAGCCGCCGCCAGAGTAGTGGGAATTTCCTGGGCCAGCAGGTAGGGCGGCCCCATATCCACCGTCACCTGGCCATCGGGTTGCAGGGTGGGCGAGATCAGCCCCGCCAGGGTGTGGATACGGTAGGTGTGGGGGGCCTGGGGGGCTTTGCCGTCCTCGGTTTCCAGGGTTTCTAGAAATTTGGCCATACAGCGAATGCCGTTGCCGCACATCTCCGGCTCGGAGCCGTCGGAGTTGTAGATGCGCATGGTGTAGTCGGTGCCTTCCTGGCCCGGCAGCGCAAAGATCACGCCGTCAGCGCCAATGCCAAAATGGCGATCGCACCAGGCCACCGCCTGCTCTGGGGTCAGCAGGGGCTCCGGCTGGGCGCGGTTGTCCACCAAAATAAAATCGTTGCCCAAACCGTGGTACTTGCTGAATTTCATAGTGCTGGATCATGAGTGGGTGAACCTCAATTATTCACCAAACTGATAGTTCCTGGCTGGGCCAATCCATGAGCAGCCCTGAAGAATGGGGCTAACTATGCCGCCACCCAAACCCGACGAAGCTACAAGATGGGCGACGCCACCCCCCGGATTACGAGGCCCTGATAGACCAGAGTGGCAATCTCGGCGCGGGTAGCGGCTTGATTGGCCCGAATTTGCGGTGCGGTGGAATCAGGGGTGACAATGAGTTCGGCCTCGGTGGCGGCGGCGATCGCCCCCTGAGCCCAAGGGGAAATGGTGGCTCGGTCGGGGTAGCGGGTGAGGCTATCAGTGGTTGCGGCCCGGAGGTCGAGGATGGCGACCAGGGCGGCGATCGCCTGCTCGCGCGAGATGGCCGCCGCTACCCCAAAGGTGCCATTGTCGAGGCCCGACATTGCGCCGCTGCGGTAGATCTGCTGAATCGCTCTGAGCTGGGGATGGCTGGTGGGCACATCGCGAAACAGCTGACTGACATTGGCCTGGAGGCGATCGCCCCGTGGGGACGGGTCAAAGGCGCTGACCAGCAGGCTGGCAAAATCGGCCCGGCTCACCCTAGCATCGGGGCGAAAAGTACCATCGCTAAAGCCATTGATGAGGCCCAAATCCAGCAGCCCGCGAATGAAGCCCTCCGCCCAGTGGGGCGGTGCCGAGGGGTTCAGCACATCCACAAACAGCGCCAGGGGTTCCTCAAGGTGAACCAGGTGGGGCGAAGAGAGCAGGTCGGCCCGGCCTTCGATGACCTGGCCCTGGTAGATCATCGCGGCCAGTTCGGCACGGGTGAGGGGGCGATGGGGGGTAAGCTGCCCAGCCCCGTTGGGGATTACGACCAGGCCGTGGCGCAGGGCGGTGGCTACCAGCGATCGCAACCCCTCTGGTATAGCAGTGCTGTCGGGATAGCCGCTGACTAGGTTGAGGGTGCCACCCTTGAGATTGAACCCCCTCACAAAACACACTATGGCCTCTAGGCGGGTAATCTGCCGCTGCAAATCGAGGGTATTGTCCTGGGGCAGCAGTAAGAAGCCCATGCGGTAGGCCTTTTGGGCAGCGGCATAGGGGGCCTCGGTAGCCGAGAGGTTGCGGAAGACGGTGGCGTCTAGACGCAGGGGGCGATCGAAGGCGGCGGCGATGGCAGTGACATAGTCACCCGTACTAACGCCATTGTTCGGCTCGAACTGTCCCTGGGTATTGAGAGGCATCGCCTGCTTATTGATCACCGCCCTAATCCAAAACCTCGCCCAGTGGTCGCTGGGAACATCCGCTGGCAGAGAAGCGGAACCGCTCTCGACATTGCCCGATTTGGACTTGGTGCCCCCAGTTTCCCCACCAGACCTTGCCTCCGATGAGTTGATCCCGCTATGGCGTTCAAAGTCGAGATCCTCAGAAATCACCGGAGCAATGTTGGGTGCGGGTAACGCAGCCGGGAACCAAGTTGCCCCCTGAATGCTGCCGTGGTGCTCTGGGCCACTGCGCCCTTGCCAGATAGCCACTTGGTTGTGGGCGATCGCCCCTCCGTCATCCAAGCGCCAATAGCCCACCAATCCTGGCTTTGGTTCGACCAAATGCTGAGACATGGTGGCCCGAATTTGGTTTTGGGTGCGGGCTACATTCCACAGCCGCACCTCGGCAATCACCCACTGCCGCTGCCCACCACCTGCTGGGGATGAGCCCATTGCCCCAATGTAAAAAGGCTCGTTATCCGAGGCTAACAAGCCTTTAAAGAGGCCAGTGCTGCGGTACTGCCCATTAATCGGGATAGTTTCATAGTCGCCCTTGATGGACACCGTGTCTTGGCGACGACTGTCAATATAAACCTGGATTTCTTGAGAGGCTTGATCCCAGGTGAAGGCGATGTGATGGAAGGCGCGATCGCTAGGCACCGAGCCGCGCGTATCGAGCACAGTTCTAATGGCAGAATTTTGATCGTGAAGAATGACACGAATTTTTTGGTCTTGCCAGATCAAGGCGTAGCCTGAACCCTGTACTCCCTGGCAACTGGCGATGACACCGTTGCCGTAGCTGTGTTTAACCCAGGCTTCTAGCGTAATGGCCGTTGGTGTTTCCAATCTGGCCACTTGACCACAGCTCACGCGATCGCCCGGGTGTCGAAATTCTAGCCCCACTGGCAGCGGCAGTGGTACCTCAACTTGCGTCAGCCGCTCCGCTCCGATGACGATACCGTAGTCTCCATCTCCCACCAGGTTTCGCACCTGGTTCTCCTGCGTTTCTTCAAAACGCCAGTAGCCTACCAGACCCTCCGTTTTAGCAGATGGAGGGAGCCGTCGCCGCATGTTGGCCTGAATTTGTTCTTGAGTACGTGCCGTATTCCAAATGCGAACTTCAGCGATAACACCATCAAAGCTGGCTTTGATGGAAGCTGAATTGCTCGAACCAGTCAGATACCGAGTCAGTCCACCAATCATCAGGGAGGACTGAAACAATTCGCTTGAGGCTGCCGCCCTCATACTCTCATGGATAGGACTAAATTGTTTTTTGAGAATCAAATCTTCTGCGGCAGCTAATTCTCCCTGGAGATAGAGTCGAATAACATTGCCGTCAAAAACAACAGCGATATGCAAGAATGAATTGACATCGATCTTTCCGCCATGAAACTCGTGAATGCCAAGCATTCCCATGTTCACGGGGTCATGGATTGTGCTGTTCAGCAACCGTGAGATTGGTAGACCGACCATTCTCACAAAATATATTTTCCCATAAGCTATAAATATAGAATATTCGATATCATACTGAGTGCCTTTAACTAGAATTATGCCAGCATTCGCTGTGTTAGGCTTCACCCAAGCCTCTAAGCTATAGAGATTATTTTGACCAAAAGATATTGCGCTTTTCTGCCTAGAAGCTTGCCAATCAAGATTGACAGAAAAAGCGATCGCATCCTCGGAAGCATAGCGCCCTAAAGGCCTTCCATCACTAACATCGAAAGCGTCAATATGACCGTTTTCTGATAGTGCTAAAACCACTCTATTGTTTTCGCTAATTTTGATTTCTTTGATTTCATAATTAACGGGATCAGAAGAAATTAATAATCCGTTATTTGGATGACAAATCTCAATGGAATGACTTGCTAAAGCAAGAATACTCTCATCAGAACTGAGCACAAAATCTCGAATAAACGAAGATTTAATTTCTGGGAAATTTATATAATCTGCCAGACTGATGAAGGGTGAGTCGGTAAAATCCCAGTAATAGGGTGAACCACCCGAAAGAGTCAAAAAAGCACCTGTCCCATCAGACTTTAAGCGAAACTTTTCGATTGGTGTGCTGAGCGAAACGAACTTGTCGTCTCGCTCAATAGCCAATCTAGGATACGTTCCATAAATCAGAATTGAATGAGGTATACAGTAGCCAACTACAGGATTTTCTTCATAGAAATGAGATGCCCGAATTGTTAATTCATCAACTCTTTTTTGCCCTTTAGTGATTTCCTCATGCAACGTACCCAACCAACCTTCTGGAGTCAGGCGAGTGCCTTGTGCTGACGCAAGTTCATTGAGCAGCTGGAAGGTTTCTCCATAGGGATCTTGCTCGATTCCCTTGAAATAGCTATTAAGTTTTTCAAGGTGTAAATTTATTTCACTTATCGTTTTTTCGAACTGCTGAACTGAAGTATGCTCATAGGCTGTGGCTAGAATATCCAGAGACTTAATCAAGGTGCCATCGAGATGCCAGATATCGATATATCCATCAATACTAATTGCAGCGATCGCCTCACCATCGCTACTGAAATTCAGATCGCCAATTTTTGCAGGCGTTTTCCAGAGAGGATGATTGCCTATAAATGTTCGTAGACAAGTGAGCTTTGCGGATGAGATATCGGGCATCTCAATCGCCCACAGTTCGATGAAACTGCGCTGATCAGATTGAGGAGATCGAGCAACAGCCAAAAGCTTACCATCAGTCTTTAAGCAGATGTGATCAATAGTTTCTTGGTTAGGTAAAGAAAGGCGCTTGAGGGCTGCACCCTCCGGACTCCACAAGGTAACATGACCAGCAGGACTGACCGTTAAAACGCTAACAACATTGCTTACGCTGACATACTGCTCGGCCCCTCTGAATTGAATTCCAGCCGGGAAAGGTAGATGATTGAGCTGCTCCTGGGTTACCACAAAGTCTTCTAGAAAGCTTTTGAGTTTAGGGAGTTCACGACCTTTCTGCTGTAAATCTTCCACAATTCGGCAGATGCGAACCCCTTGATAAGCCTCAATCACTGGTTTTTTGGATTTATTGTCAGCGATAGCAGCGGTGGCGGCCGGTTCATCAGAAATGGAGTTGGGCATGGTATCTTTCCGAAGAGTCTCATCTCCTTTAGAAAATGTGTTTTCCTGAGGGAGAGTTTCCGCCTCGGCGATCGCGGCATGATGGAGAGCCACTAAGTCCCAGTTGATATTGAAGACTGGACTACCAGACGATCCATAGTCTGAACCAGTTGTATACCGAACAAAGTTGTCTAACAAGCCATTTTTGTCATAGTCCAACACCCGATTGTCGTTTTGCACAAGCTGTTTTTCTTGGCCCTTGGGGTGCTGCACCAACAGCACGCGATCGCCCAGTATAGGTTTGACCTTTTGAGCAGAATGCTGAGACTTAGCCCCGTTAGGTTCTAGAGCATTGAGCTGCTTTACCTGATCGGCAGAAAGACCAGGAGCAACGTTTGACTCATCCCCGACTAATTGCAGCCAGCCAAAAACGTAACCCGCCTGGCGCGTAAATTGACCTGCCTCCAGTTGCACTAGGGAATAGTCCAACGCAGCATTGGTGACAAAGAGCATGCTCGGTGCAAAGGTATAGTCAACGGACTGCTGCAGCAGCCCTGTACTATCGCGAACGTAATTGAACTGCGCTACACATTCCAGGGCTTCCTCTGGGTCAGCAATAACGTGGTGATTGGTCATAAGGTGGGTGCCGCCCACCAAAAAGCCCGTACCAATGGGAATGGGATTAATTTTGGCCAGTTGTGACTCGTCCAGGCTTCTCAAAGCTTTTAGAGGAGAATCTTGAGCTGGGTTATAGGTATCTGTGGGCCTAAAAATATCCTCAGCCACCTGCTCAGGAATGGCAAAAATTTCCCTGAGTGTTGCCTCACTGGTATAGTCCGCTACGTTCTCAGAGACCTCAATACTACTAATTAAAGCGTTCCATGCTTTGAGAGAGAAGTAGCGAGCGATACGGCAAATGGCTCGACTCCGCTCAGTCCCCACCTCCAAAGAGGTCAGGGGCAGGAAGGTCGTTTGATCTTTCGCCACGGTAAACTGCTTGGCTTGTTTGCCATACTGCCTTTCTCGGGTAATCTCTAGAACCCGATTTAGATCTTCTTTTTTTACTTCGACGTTTTCTATTTCATCTTCCTTAGGGGCACCTGTTCCGGCCACCCGAAACCAGCGCTTCCAGCGGCTTCTGCCCAGATTGCCCTGCAACCACCACCATTCTTGAAGCCGCCTATAGTTAGACTGATCAACCTGAGCATCGGAGAAGAAAGATCCCATAGAGGCACCCACGGCAGAAAATTGTGGCAATACTGAGGGTCAATTACTAACTCTTTTAGGAAAAACGTGATTTTCATGGTTGTCTAGTTCTTTTCATGATTCTTTGCGAACTGTCTCTAGTCAGCGCTCGAGCCAATGATTTATCGCCCGAAAAAACAAAAAATCTTAGGAATTGAGCGGTTCTCCGCCCAGGCTTTTGTGCTTAAGTAATTATCTAAGTCGTCAGTCCAAAAAAACTCAGGCATAGCAGTGAGGGTGCACTTTAGTGACAAGCTGGCCACCTCAGACAGCCAACCGAGATATTCGCGGTCAGCGGTTTGACCAGCCATCGCTACCCGCCGATTTACAGGGGGCGATCGCCGGGCAGCGCCCTCTGCAAAAAATTCTTCTGCTCAGCCTGTTGCTGTTGGGCTGTGCCCTGACCAGCGCCCTGGTGTCGGTACTGACCACCACCAAGGGGCTAGAGTTGGTTGGCCTGGGGCGCTTTGGCGGCACCTTTTCAGAGTCTCTGGCCACAACCGCAATTCTGATCACCTGGCTGGGGGTAGCGATCTATCAACCCTGGGTGAGGGCTTTGGCGGTGGTAGTAGTGGGGCTGGGGCTGGCGATCGCCCTCCAGGCATTGCTCGATCGCCTAGAAATGATTGCCCTGGTCGATCGCTACTTTTTTGTGGCAACGACCATTACTGTGCTGGTCTGCTGGTCGCTCTACGCCATGACCTTTGAGCTGGTGCGCTGGGCGATCGCCACCATCGACATTCTCTTTGTGCGGGCATCGCGGGTGCAGCCGCTGGTGCTGGGGGCGGTAATGCTGGGGGCGATCGCCGGATCGCTCATCGGCAGCAGCCCCGACCCCTACCAGATCGGCGGCATTCCTGCGGCCACCCCCGCCGAGACCCTAGTCGCCCGCCTGGTGGGCATGGCGCTCACGGTGGCGCTGCCCCTGGCGGCCTGGGGGGCCAACCGCCACCGCCATAGCCCCTGGCAACACCCCGATCGCCTGCGCGATTTGGCCCTGGTCTGGGGGGCGGTGGGGGGCACCTCCTTCTACGACCTCAACCTCGACCAGGTCAACTTTGCCGGGGCCAGCCTAGCGAATACTGATTTACGGGGGCGATCGCTCTACCGCACCTGTTTCCGCCAGGCCCAGCGGCTAGAGCGCGCCCGCACCGACAACCGCTACCTCGATCTCGACAACCCCAAGGTACAGGCCCTGCTCACCCACGGCACCAGCGCCGATCGAGACTTTCGCGGGCTGAATTTGCAGGGCATCAACCTGCGCCGCACGGCGGATTTTCCCCCTGCCGACCTGCAAGAAATAGACTTTTCGGGGGCCAACCTGATGGGGGCCGACCTGCGCGGGGCCAACCTGACCGGCAGCAGTTTAGCCCAGGCCAACCTGGTCAATGCCGATCTGAGCGAGGCCACCCTCACCGACACCTGCATCGAAGACTGGCACCTCAGCCCCAGTACCCGTTTTCAGGGAGTAATCTGCCAGCGGGTGTTTCTGCGGCGCAGCCCCAAGGGTCACTTCCTCGACCCCCAGCCCGAGCGGGGCGAATTTCAGCCAGGGGAATTCGAGGTCTGGGTGGCCGCCATTCAGCGCAGCGTCAGCCTCAGTTTCCAGGAGGCCGTCAACCCCCAGGCCCTCGCCTTTGCCCTCACCCAAACCGCCCTCAACTACCGCGCCCCCGATCTGTTTTCCGTACAGACCATTCACCAGCAGGAGCAGGGGTCTACGGCCCAGATCGACATCGCCAGCGAAAAATTGCTCCAGCTCGACAAAGACGAAGTGCATCAAGAACTATCCACTCAGTACCGGGCGGCGGTACAGCGGTTGGAGTCAGGGTATGAACTGACGTTGCAAGCCAAAGACTCCGAAATTCAGTACGTGCGGCAGCTGTTTGCCACCCAGCAGCAGACGATTGAACGGCTGACTGGTCAGCTGGCCGAGCGCAGCAGCCCGGTGATGATCCAGGGTGCAGGCAACCAGATTTACATGATCCAAAACGCAGGAGGCATGACTGTGAACAACAGCGAGACCAACATCACCGCCGGGGGCAACGTGGACATGTCCAGCGGCACCCAGATCAGCGTCGGCGGCGACCTCAGCGGCAGTGTCGATATGTCGAGCGGGGCTAAGGTCAGCATCGGCGGCGATGTCGTGGGCTCCAGCATCCTCAGCACCCTCAGCGGCCAGGTGACCACCAGCATTCAGCAACTGCGCGGCGTCAGCGTCGAGGGCAGTCAAGACCTGGCAGCGGTGCTGACGACTCTCCAGCAAGCCATCGACCAGGACACAGCCCTGTCGGAGGAGCAAAAAAAGGAGGCCCTGGAGGCGGTGGAAACCATTGCTGAAGAGGGCAAAAAGCCGCCGGAGCAGCGGGCCGCCAAACTCTGCGCCATGGCCATGAACGCCCTCAAAGGCGTAACCGCCACAGTTTCTGACGTCAGCAAGCTGGCCACGGTGCTGCAAAGTTCTGCCCCGGTGCTGCTGGCCCTGCTGGGGCTCTGAGCAGGGGCTAGGCGTCAGCGCTGACCGGCCCGATCGCAGCCTGCCCTGGGGCAAACCCGCCGCAAACTGACTCCATAACAATTCTCCCACCTCTGTCACATCCCCTGGCCAAACGGGGTACCGTAAGACCAGCATAAGTTCAGCCGTCTAGCACCATGTCTCAAGAGTTTGCCACCGGATTTCCAAGTGTGCGGCAGGTTCAAAACCTGATTCGCGATCAGGCCTCTGTTGAGGTCAAGCTCATCACTGGCGACATTATTGGGGGCCGGGTCGTCTGGCAAGATCCCCAGTGCATCTGCATTGAAACCGAGGATCAGAGCAAGCACCAAATTTGGAAACAAGCCATTGGCTTCCTGAAATATTCTTAATTCGTCATAGCGCCCTAAGCAGTCTTCATATATCCCTCTGTAGTCTGCTGAATTGATCGGGGCACAATAAATCCAGGTGGATACCTACCCTGTCGATCTCTCAGTCCCCCAATTTTCAGTAAAAGCCGTTAATCCACCCGCTTTATGGAGCTTTTGGTCAGATGACTATCGAAAAAATTGTTGAGCAAGCCCTCCAAGATGGCTACCTCACCCCCGCTATGGAAGCTGAGGTAGGGCGCATTTGCGATACCGCCGCTGAGCTGTCCATCGAAGAATACATGGCCCTCGATCGCCTGATGGGTGCCCTGCTGACCGGCGAGGTGGTGGCTGTACCCCGCAAACAGTTCATCAACGTGATGGAAGAACTGGTGCTGACCGAGGCAATTTCGCGGGTGGCCGAGATTGAGTCTACCTCCGACAAAACTCTCGATTTAGGCGATATCGCCGCCTACGCCCTCAACCGGCTGCCGCCCCTCTATGCCACCACCGAAGAGGGGGCCAATTTTCAGCGGGAAAACGCCCGCGGTGAGCTATCTGCCCTGATTGCTGACCAGGTGCAGCAGGCGATTTCTCGCAACCTCGACCAGCCCGACTTTTACCCCGAGCGCCAAACCATTCAGAAGAAAACGGGCGACAACGTGCTGCACCAGGTCAGCTCCCTGCTGCAAGACCATGCCCACAAGTTCGAGCCAGCCTCAAAGGCTTAGCTACATCGGGCACACACCGTTCTATAGCTGTATACCAGGGTCTAGATTTAGCCAGTCCGGCAAGGTCTAGACCCTGTTTTATTGAGGCTAGTTTATTTTTATGTTGGACTGGATAGGCTAGTTATAGCTACGGTCACCAAGATGAGGACAGACAGAAAACGTTCCAACGTTTTATAGCCATGGTCAACTGGGTTAAGACATTCAGCAATCTCAGGAACGTTTGAACGTTCCTGGGGAAATTGTCCTAACCAGACTGGCCACAGCTGTAACGTTTCAAGAGGCGATGTTTTAACCAGACTGGCCACAAATATAGAGCTAGAAGGGGTATACCCGCGGCGCAATCAGCACCGTCAGCAGCCAAAAGGCCAGGTTGAAGGGAATGCCGACTCGCATAAAGTCGGTAAATTTGTAGCCGCCGGGGCCGTAGACCATAAGGTTGGTCTGGTAGCCAATGGGGGTGCTAAAGCTGGCAGAGGCGGCAATCATGAGGGCAACCACAAAGGGAATAAAGCTCACCCCCAAACTCTGCGACAGCGATAGGGCGATGGGAAATACCACCGCCGCCGCCGCGTTGTTGGTAATGATCTCGGTGAGGAGAGTGGTCACCCCGTAGACAATGGCCAGGGCCATCCAGGGATTGTCTCCGGCCAGGCTGAGCACGCCCCCCGCCAAGACGGCGGCGGCCCCGGTGACCTCCAGGGCTTTGCCCAGGCCCAGGGCGGCAGCCACCACCAGCAGCACCGACCAGTCGATGGTGCGCACCCCCTGCTGAAACGAGCAGCAGCCAGTGATCACAATCAGCAGCGCGGCCAGGGTGGCGGCGTTGAGCATGTCCATCCAGCCGAAGGTAGCCAGGGCCACCATCAGCACCAAAATGGCCAAGGCAACGGGGGCGCGATCGTGGCGCAGCGGGTCGGAGTTGGGCACCTCACTGACCAGGTAAAAATCGCGGGAGGCCCGCCGTTCTTCTAGAAATGAGGGATTGGCTTCTAGCAGCAGAGTGTCGCCCGTCTGCAGCCGAATGTCGCCAATTTTGCCCGACAGGCGCTCGCCGTTGCGGCCCACCGCTAGCACCACTGCCCCGTAGCGGCTGCGAAACTTGCCCTGGCGAATGGTGACGCCCACCAGCGGACAGGTGTTCGACACCACCGCTTCGACCAGGGTGCGCTCGGTGCGAGGGGTATCGAGCTTGAAGACCTGGTCGGTGGCGGGCTGCAAGCCTCGAATCTGGTTGAGGTCAACAATGGAGTCAACCATGCCCACAAACACCAGCTGGTCTTGCTCTTGCAGCATCTCCTGGGGGCCAATGGCGGTCAGCAGTCGCCCTGCCCGCTGGATTTCGGTCAGGTATAGCCCTGGCAGATGGCGCAGGCCGGCCTGTTCGACGGTTTTACCCGCCAGGGGGCTGTGGTTTTCGACTACCATTTCGACGGTGTACTCGCGCGGGTCGTCGGTGTCGGTAATGGCGGGCTTGCGCTGGGGCAGCAGCCAGCGCTGGGCTAAAACTAGCATGAGGGTACCGGCGATCGCACAGGGCACCCCCACCGGCACCAGATCAAATAGCTGTAGCCCTGGGTAGTCGGTTTCAGCCACCAGCAGCCCGTTGACCACCAGGTTGGTGCTGGTGCCAATCAGCGTGCACATGCCCCCCATAATGGCCGCGTAGCTGAGGGGAATCATCAGCTTAGAGGGACTGATGCGCAGCTTGCGGCACCAGTCGCTGACCACCGGAATAAACATCGCCACAATTGGCGTGTTGTTGAGAAAGGCACTCATGCCCAGCACCGGCAGCATCAGCCGCAGCAGCGCCGTGGTTTGCCCCTTGGGCAGCCCCAGCACCGCGCGCGAAATAATATCGAGCCCGCCGGTTTGCTGGAGCCCGGCGACGACAACGTACAGCACGCCGACGGTCATCATCCCGGGGTTGCTAAATCCGGCCAGAGCTGTCGCGGTATCGAGCACCCCAGTCAGCAGCAAAATGGCCAGGGCCGCCAGAAAGATGGCGTCCGCCGGCAGAGTGGTCAGGGCGTTGAGCAAAAACGCGGCCAGCGTCACCCCCAGCGTCAGCCAGCCCCCCCAGGTTAGCTGCCCTGGCAGGGAGAACAGCCCTACCCTGAGGGCACCACCGACCAGGATCGCCACCCCCAGGGCCACAGCTACAACCAGAACGTCTTTGTGCACTGGCTTGCCGAGCAAAAATGTATTGTGCCGTTGCCTGTCGTGGAGCGGATCGTAGTCCATAAAGCCAACCGGGGGCGTCGCCCTGAAGGTGCTGAAATTAACCTATAGCGCAGGCCCGACCGCAAGGGTAAGCGGCTCTAGGGGCATGAAGCCTGCCAGTCTGTCTGGCCCCAACCGCCTCGAGCTGATTTACCCAGGCTGGCCACAGCCAAGAAAGAATCGCCATAGAATGCATTTGAAAGCGCAGTAGGCTTTCAGTTGCGCCCATTTTAACAGCGAGAGCAGCGCGATTTAACTTGGCTCAGCCCCGCCCCCGCAGCTGCCGCTCTGGAGGTAGCGCCCTAGGGCAACGTGGTTTCGGCCCCGGTGGCGAAGGCAGGACGCTGGTGCTTCCACGAGCCTACTTGCTCAAGCTGGGCGGCCAGCGCCAGCAGGGTGGCTTCATCAGCGGGGCGGCCCACCAGCTGCACCCCGATGGGTACGCCGCTGGGGGCAAACCCCTGGGGAATGGCCAGGGCTGGCTGACCGCTGGCGTTGAAGGGTGGGCAAGGGGCGACCCAGTTGATGACGCTGTCGAGAATTTTGGGCGATCGCAACCCTTTCCACTCCCCCACTTTAATCGTTGGGTGCATGTACACCGGCAAGATCAGCACGTCGTAGGGATGGCAGAACTGCACAATTTGGCGAGCCACCAGCTGGAGCTGAGCCACCGCCCGCAGGTAAGCGCCGCTGTTGATGCGCCAGGCCCGCCAGTAGAGCCAGCGATTCATTTTTTCTAAGACAATCCAGGGCACACCCAGCTCTGCGACGACGCACTCCCACACCACCACAAAGGGCTCAATCAGGTTTTCCAGATTAGGGAAGGTCACCTCTTCGGCGCTGTGGCCCAGGTCTTCGACCTGCTGCACGGTTTCATAGATCGCCTGTCGGCACACCGGGTCAACCTCACCAATCGGATCGAGGCGGGTGGTATAGCCAATTCGCAGGGGTCGAGGCGGTGCGTCGAGCCCCGCCAAAAACGAGGGCTCGGGATCGGGTAGCCAGTAGGGATCCCCCAGTTCGTAACCGCTCAGCACATCGAGCAGCGCTGCCGTGTCGGCGACGGTGCGCCCCAGGGGGCCATTCACCGCCAGCCCGTTGAGCCGCTCCCCCAGGGGTGAAAAGCTAATGCGCCCCCGCGAGGCTTTCATGCCCACCAGCCCGCAGCAAAAGGCTGGCCCCCGCAGAGAGCCCCCGCCATCGGAGCCCTGGGATATGGCGCACAGCCCCGCCGCCAGGGCCGCTGCCCCACCACCGCTGGAGCCCCCTGGGGTGTAGTCTAAGTTCCACGGGTTGCGGGCGGGGGGAAAGCCCGGCGGCTCGGTGTAGGGCAACGAGCCCAGCTGGGAGGTAGCGGTTTTGCCCAAAATAATCATCCCCGCCTGGCGCAGCTTACTGACGATGTAGTCGTCCTGGGGGGCAATGCGATCGCAGGCGGCCTTAATGCCATAGGCGCAGGCCACCCCCTCCACCGGGTTCAGGTCTTTGACCGAGACGGTAACCCCAAACAGCGGCGGTAAATCCTCAGGGTTGCTCGCCAAATGCTCGGTTTTGGCTTTGGCGTCGGCCAGGGCCTGCTCGGCCATCACCGTCACGTAGGCCCCCAGGGCCGGGTTGAGCCGCTCAATGCGCTCCAGGTAGAGTTCTGCTAGCTCCAGGGGCGAGATCTCTCTATGGCGAATTAGCCGAGCCTGTTCGAGGGCGGGCAAGAAGGCGAGATCGACTGAATTCATACAGGGGGGCAATGGCACAATGGCTTCAGGATATCAATCCCTGGGCGAGGGAAACGATTTCACCCTCGTCGGGCTAAGGCGACTTCTGGAAAACTTTCTCCCTAATGGTGGGCAGTGCCCACCCTACGGTGGTTGCAGTCGCCGGATAGAGCGGGGAGCTTCTTTTCCAGAAATCTCCTCAATTGTGCCGCCTGGTTTACAGGCTCTCTACTCCTAGAACAATCTGCACGATGGCAAATCTCCTAAATGAGGTCGATGCGCTGCTGAATGAGGGTGAGACCGATGCGGCCCTGCGGCTAGCCCTTCAGGTTTACCAGAGCGCACCTGAGGATGCTCTGGCCAACTATTACTGCGCGATGATCTACGACATCAACAGCCAGGAGCGCGAGGCTGCTCCCCACTACGAGCGCGCCCTAGCCCACGGCCTAGCCGGAAAAGAACGCCGTCAGGCGCTGCTGGGGCTGGGTAGCACCTACCGGGTGCTGGGACAGCATCAAAAATCCGTCGTCATACTCCGCCAGGGCCTGACGGAGTATGACGACGGGCGTGAGTTCGAGGTCTTTCTGGCCCTGACGCTGTACTGCCTGGGCGACTATGCCCAGGCGATGGAACTGCTGCTCCGCAACCTGGCCGAGACTACACAGGATGCTCAGCTTCAAGACTACGGCCAGGCCCTGCTGTACTATGCCAAAAACTTGGATTGGCCAGCCCCTCACCCCGGCGATTAATCTGGCTCGGCGGCGGGCTATAGAGTTAGCGACTGGGGCTTGTTTTCAATCACGTCGGCTAGATCTTTGAGGAAGGCGGCGGCATCGGCCCCGTAGATGATGCGGTGGTCGCAGGTGATATTGACCTGCATCTGGCGCTTGACGCCCATCAGGCCGTCGGCGGTGGCCACCACCGTGGGGCGAGAGGCCCCGATCGCCAAAATTGAGCCCTGCCCCGGCGGCAAAATCGCGTCGAAGCGATCGACGCCAAACATGCCCAGGTTCGACAGCGTGAAGGTGCCCGAGGTGTACTCATCGGGCTGGAGCTGCTTGGAGCGCGATCGCGCCACCAGATCGGCCCAGGTGCGCGAGAGGGAATAGATATCGTACTGGTCGGCCTGTTTGAGCACCGGGGTGATCAGGCCACCGCCTTCCATCGCCACCGCCACGGCAATATTGATGCTCGACTGATACTGAATGCCCTGGTCGGTGAAGCCCGCGTTGAGCAGCGGGTGCTTTTGTAGGGTGACAGCCACAGCCTTGGCCAGCAGCCCGGTCATGGTTACGCCCTTGGACTTAATCTGTTTGTAGAGGGCGTCGAGACTGTCGGTGGTGATGGTGTAGCCCACGTGGAAAGTGGGCACCGCCAGACTGGCCACCATATTGCGAATGACGGCCTGCTGAAGGGTGTTGAAGGGGACAACCTGCCCCGTCGGAGCCACACCGGGGGCCGCCGGGGGCACCGCCGGGGCCGGGGCGGCTATCGGCGGTGCTGCTGCCGCCAGGGGCGTGGCCACCGGGCCAGCGGCGGTCGGGGTTTTACCCGCCGCCAGCTCTACATCCTGAGCCACAATGCGCCCGTGGGGGCCGCTGCCCTGGAGGCTATTGAGGTCTACCTTGAGGTCTTTGGCCAGCTTGCGGGCGCGGGGAGAGATAATTACTCGACCGCTACGGCTGCCGCTAGCACCATTTTGGGTGGCCGGAGGCGGGGCCTCGACCACGGCCACCGGGGCAGCCGCCTCGGGACTGGGGGCGGAGTCACCGCCAGCGGCAGCGGCTTTGGCGGCGGCCTGCTGCTGGGCGGCCTCAACCTCGGCTTCGGTCTCAGCCAGCAGGGCGATCGCCTCCCCCACCGGAGCCGTGCCCCCCGCCTCGACCACAATGGCCGCCAAGATCCCTTCGTGGAACGACTCCACATCCATGTCGGCCTTGTCGGACTCGACAATCACCACCGTCTCGCCTTTCTCTACCCGATCGCCGGGGGCTTTAACCCAAGATACAATTTTGCCTTCGGTCATCGTTGAGCTGAGGGCAGGCATAAAGACTTCGCGAATCATGGAGGTGACTTCCGAAACGGGTTTAAAACGACAGAGCAGCAGAGATGCCAAGGATTTATTCTATCCCCAAGGCTGAACCCTCAGAACGTGCGGACGCTAAAACGTGCGAACGTCCTGGAATTAGAGTTCGCCGCGAATCTCTTGAATCACGCCGTCCTTGATCAAAATTTCAACCTGGAGCTTGCGCACCAGATTGTCTCCCACCGAGACGTTGAAGAAGCTCTCGACCTTACCCTGCTCCACTTCGGCATCGACCGCGATAGTCTGCACCTCCTGGAGCTGCTGGAGGCTCTGGTTCTTCTGCTGAAGCAGCTTGCTTTTGTCTTGGTTGAGCTGACTTTGAATATTGCCCATCTGCTGCTGAAGGGCACCACTGGCGGGCTGTCCTTCCGCCTGTTTTTGCAGCTCAGCCACCATACGCTGACCCTGCATCTCAAGCTGTTGCAGGCGACTGTCAACCTGGTTGATTTGGCTTTGCAGCTGCTTTTGGGCTTCTTCCTTCCAGAGGGGCGTAACAATGGCTTTAATGTTGACTACCCGCTTGAGCAGCAGCGTTTGATTGTCATCCATAATCTTTGACGCGATAAAGAAATCACCAATACGGACTACGGTCACCACCACCGACGACCGGACTATTTTGCCTGGCACCGCCACAGGTTGGTGAAGTCTTTACACCACCGGCAGCTACACAAACATCGCGTCAATCATATCGCGATACCGGGTCGTCACCACGGGACGGCGCACTTTTAGGGTCTGGGTGAGCAGACCGTTGTCGATGGAGAAGGGTTCGAGAATCAAACGGAAGGGGCCCACGCGATCGTCTGGGCGGTAGCCGGGGCGGTCTTTGACCTCGCGGCTCAGCTCATCGCGAAACAGCCTTTGCACCCGCTCGTCGTCCAGGGTAATGGCCGTGCAGTCGGCGGGGGCGGGGGCATCGTCGCCGGGCACCGCCACGAAGAGGGCCTGGCTGGCCGCCCAGGCCTGAAGCGCATCGAGGTTGGGGACGATGAGCGCGCCCAGGGATCGCTGATCCTGGCCCACCAGCATAATCTGGTCAATGTACTTGCTGCGAATGCAGGCGTCTTCGATGGGCTGGGGCTCGATATTTTCGCCGTTGGTGAGCACGATGGTGTCCTTGGCCCGGCCGGTGAGCACCACGTTGCCGTCGCGGCTGATCCAGCCCAGGTCGCCCGTATCGAACCAGCCCTCGGCGTCGATGGCCTTTTGGGTGGCCTCGGGGTTGCGGTAGTAGCCCGCCATAATCTGCGGCCCCCGCGCCAGCACCAGCCCCTGGCCGCCCTGGGGCAGCTCTCGCCGGGTTTCAGGATCGACGATTTTAATTTCGGTAAAGGGAATGGGCTGCCCCGCCGCCCCGCGCAGATTGTGCCAGGGCCGCCGGGCCGAGAGCACCGGAGCGGTTTCGGTGAGGCCGTAGCCCACGATTAGCTGTACGCCAACAATTTCAAAGAAAATGTCAATATGCCGCGCCAGGGAGCCGCCGCCGCTGATCAGCTGCTTGACCTGACCGCCAGTGGCTTCACTGACCTTGCCGTAGACCAGCTTTTTGCCCAGCTGGTGCAGGGGCCACAGGGCCAGGGCCGCCAGTCCCGAGCCGAGGCGCTGGAGGCTAGACAGACTGGGCTCGTCGATTTTCATGTCCTGGTAGCGCCAGAGGTTTTCGACGTAGCGCTGGCTGAGGCCAAAGAACGTAAAGATCAGCTTTTGCTTGCCGGGGCTCTGTTCGCGGAACTGCTTTTGGGCCCCCTCGTAGATCGATTCCCACAGGCGCGGCACCCCCACCATGTACTGGGGTTTGGTGGCCTTGAGGTCGGCTTTGAGGTGGCGAATGCTGCTGTAGGTCTGGGTGCAGCCCCGCGACAGCAAAAAATATTCGGCGGTGCGCTCAAAGCTGTGCCAGGAGGGCAAAATGCCCACCACGCGATCGCCCGGTGCTGGCTGTACCACCGCCTCTAGGGTGTTGATCTGGTGCAGCAGGTTGCGGTGGCTGAGCATCACCCCCTTGGGCTGACCGGTGGTGCCGGAGGTGTAGATCAGCGTGGCTAGATCTTCGGGCTTAACGGCGACCGGGGCGTAGGGGCGCTCGGCCCCCAGGGCCATCAGCTGAGCAAAGTTGAAAATTTTGAGGCGATCGCCCTCGGGGGGGGCCTCATCGGACAGCAAAATCACTAAGGCAATGGGCAGCGTATCGATGCGGTCGCGCAGTCGCTGCAGCAGCGCCACGGTCTCGACCACCAGCACTGTACTCTCGCTGTGCCCGGCGATGTAGATCAGCTCTTCGGTCTCGGCGGTGGCGCTGCGGACGGCATTCATACCGCCAGCGGTCATAATGCCCTGGTCGGCAATAAACCAGCGGTGGCTGTTGTCGGCAAACAGAGCCACGTGGGCGCGATTTTCCACCCCCAGGGCCTGCAAGCCGCTGGCAAAGGTGCGAATGGCCTCCCACAGCTGGCGATAGGTCAACACCGCGGCAGGCTTGTAGTGGGGGTCGTTGAGGGCCACCGTATCGCCGTATTTCTCGGCCACAATCGGCCAGATTTCGTGGAGCGCCTGAAGCTGTTGGTAGGGGTTGTGGGCTTCTAGGCAGGCGCGATCGCGCTGTCGCACCTCTTGCAATGCAGTTGTGGATACGGGCATAGCGGCCACCAAGAATTCAGAAAGAAGCTTGCGGTCATCCTACCGCAGCCTGGTTCAAGGCTAGACCGAAAGCTCATGGGGCTTAACATTCCCCCTTACCAGTAATTGAACTGGTCAGCAACGCAGCGGGTGAGGGCAGGGGCGATCGCCAACCTTCAGAATGTATTCAGTTCAGGGCGAACAGCTTTTCTTCGGGACGAAGCAAAATATAGAGAGCGGGTAGAAAAACCCTGCCATCTGTATAGCCGCGCCATCCCATCGGTTCACCCCGATCTAGGGTCTCTCGATGTCTGGATGTCTCACCCCAGGTGACTGGGCCATATCATCGCCCCAAGTTCTATAGGCCAGCCCTAACGAGGCTCAACCTTTCATGTTATGTACGTCTTGCTCAAACAAGCCCCGCTGCGTAGCCGCCCAGCTCGCCGAGGGGGACGCCGCCCTGGCTCAACTGCTCAAGCAACTCCGGCACTGTAGCCTCAAACCCTCCCGCCGCCGCCTCTGGCCGCCGGGTACAGCCCTCCGGCACTGGCTGGTAGCAACGCTGCGCCCAGGGCTGGGGCAGTAGAATCAGAAACCCCAAGAAAACTCGCTATTCCACCGCGTCAAATACAGTTTCATCCTCCTGACGCCAGGCCGGGTCAACCAGGCAAATAAACACCAGCGGGTTGTCTCCGGTGTTGCGCAGATACTGACGCGCCCCAGGGGGAATGTACACGGCGTCGCCGGGCTCAACAGGGCTAGCGGCATCGTCAATGTGCATCTCCCCCCGTCCAGACAGAATGTAGTACACCTCCGAGGTGGTCAGGGCGTGGGGAATCGACACCTGCCCTACCGGCACCACCGCGTGGGCCAGACTGTAGCGCAGGGCGAGGTCTTGTTTGTCGGGGTGCAGCAGTTCCCGCAGCCGGGTACCGTCACCGGCAACAAATTCGGGGCAGTCGAGCAGTTTACGAATCAGCATGGCAGCGGCAGTGGCAGCCCTCGCCTAGCCCTCCCCAGCGCCGTCGAAGCCCCCTAGGTGGAGGGGATGACGGCCGGGAGGTCGGGCCGAGGGGCAGTTTTCTCCGCCATCATAGCCTCAACCGCCGTCGGCGATAGGGGCCGCGAGAACAGATAGCCCTGGCCCAGCTCGCACCGCAGCGCCTTGAGCTGGGCGTGGTGGCGCGGCGTTTCTACCCCTTCGGCCACCACATCGAGGCCCAGATTCCAGGCCAGGCGCACCACCGACTGCAAGATCTCTAACTTTTCAAAGTCCTGATCGGCGTTCTCAATGAAGGAGCGATCGATTTTGAGACAGTCAAAGGGAAAACGATGCAGATAGCTGAGGGACGAATAGCCGGTGCCAAAGTCATCCACCAGCAGCTTGATGCCCAGGGCCTTAATCTGCTCCAGAGTGGCAATAATGCTGTCTGAGTGGTCGATGAGCACCCCTTCGGTCAGCTCGATTTTGAGCCGATGGGCTCCAAAGCCCGTGTCACTTAAGATCTGCTGAATTTTCTCGACGATGTGCTGCTGCGAAAACTGCTTGCTCGACATGTTGACGCTGACCGTAAATTCGGCCATGGCCGGGTACTGCTCAGTCCAGGTCTGCATTTGCCGACAGGCTTCGGCCAGCACCCACCAGCCCAGGGGAATGATTAGCCCGCTGGCCTCGGCAATGTGGATAAATTCGTTGGGCATCAGCAGCCCCCGGGTGGGATGCTGCCACCGCACCAGAGCCTCAAAGCCGCAGATTTCCTCATTGCTGAGGGTGACGATGGGCTGGTAGTGCAGCCGTAGCTCCCCCCGTTCAAGGGCCTGGCGCAGGTCGAGTTCGGTCTGTAGACGCAGGTCTTGCTGCACCCGCAGGGAGCTGTCAAACAGCTGCCAGCCCTGGTCGGCATGGGCTTTTACTCGGCGCATGGCAACGTTGGCATCGCCCAGCCAGTCGGCGGCGGTTTGGTAGGCCGCCGGCCCCAGGGCCAGGCCAATGCTGGCGCTGACATACACCTGCTGCTGCTGAAGCAAAAAGGGCTGCTGAAGCACCCTATGAACCTTTTCCGCCAGGGCGGTGGCGTCGGTGTGGGTGTCGAGATCTTCGAGCAGAATGGCAAACTCATCTCCCCCCAGGCGGGCCAGGGTGTACTCGGGGCGAGCCTGGGCCTGAAGCCTGGCCGCAAACTCGATCAGCAGTTCATCCCCCACCTGATGGCCCAGGTTGTCGTTGATGATTTTAAACCGCTCTAGATCGACTACCAGCAGCGCTATGACTTGCGGAGCAGCGTTGTGGGCGCGGGTCAGGGCGCGGTTGAGGCGGTCTATAAACAGATGCCGGTTGGGTAGTCCGGTGAGGGGATCGTAAAAGGCCTGCTGCAGCAGGCTGGCTTCCTGCTGCTTGGCCGCAGAGATGTCCCGCAGGGTGAGCAGCACGGCTCCAGCGGCGGCACAGGGCCCCCCGCTACAGCTCACCCAGCGGGTGTGGGGCGGCGACCCGATGGCCAGCACAAATTCTTCGCTGTGCAGGTGCTCCCCCCCCAGCAGCCGACCCAGGGGCAGCTGAGACGGGGCCAGGGGGCGATACTGTGGGTCGAGCACCTGATAGTCCGAAGGGTCGCCGCTGCCCCCCAAGCCGACAATGCCCCCCGGCAGCAGCGCCGCCGCCGCTGGGTTGCGAAATAGAAGCACCCCAGCCGGGTCTACGACAATAACTGCGTCGGGTAGGGTACTCAGCACGGCCAGGTATATTTCGGCATCTGAGCAGGTGGGCTGTGACATAGGGGCAGGGTAAGGAAAGGGGGTATCAAAAGAATAGAGCCAACCCATGGACGGGGCGATCGCGACCTATCGATCTCTACTGGGTTTAGCTTGCCCAAAATCCTGATGGGGTCTCGTACTGGGCGATCGCTCCTAAAGCACTAGCGCCCCGACCCCGGCTTTAGAAACTTACGATAAAGTGCTGTAAAGGATATGTAAGGCCATCGGGGGTAGCCCCTGGCAGTTAGTTCAGGCAAGACCTTCAGGCCCTACACTAAAACTGGTGCATCGGTGGGGCGATTCGACTCGACGGTTCAGCGTAATATCTTAAATCTGGGCCCAGGAGCCAGGCCACGGGTTTAGGTCGGGGTGGCTCCGTCAAAGCTGGTGGGCAACCGTGCAGCTAGCGAACGCTTCCGCAGCCTGGGGCCGGTTGTCGAACCGTGAGCGTGGGTTCAATCGAGATCAAGTAGCCAGGCTGACAAAGACACTCTGGGCAGCATGGAGCAAACACTACTGGGAGGACGGTACCAAATTGTCCGGCGGCTGGGGTCAGGGGGGTTCAGCCGCACCTTTTTGGTGACCGATATCCACCTGCCAAACCACCCTCGGTGCGTGATCAAACAGCTCAAAGTGCAGGATAAAGACACGGGCACCCTCGATATGGCCCGGCGGCTCTTCGATACCGAGGCGCGGGTGCTCTATCAGCTGGGCAATCACCCCCAAATTCCATCGCTGCTGGCCCACTTTGAAGAGGGCCAAGAATTTTACCTGGCCCAGGAATATATTGAGGGCAGTCGCCTCAACCGCCAGGTGGAAGAGGGCAAGCCCTGGTCAGAGACGCGGGTGGTGCTGCTGCTGCAAGAGATTCTGGAAATTCTCGCCTTCGTTCACCGCCAGCAGGTAATTCATCGCGACATTAAGCCCTCCAACCTGATTCGCCGCCACCGCGACGGCAAACTGGTGCTGATCGATTTTGGGGCGGTGAAGCAGGTGACGTCCTCGCCGCTGCTCGACGCCGAAACTGGAGCCACCAACATTACGGTGGCCATTGGCACCCACGGCTACATGCCCAACGAGCAGTACGCGGGCAAGCCTCGCTTCAGCAGCGATGTTTACGCCGTGGGCATTCTTGGCATTCGGGCCCTGACCGGCATCCACCCCCAAAAAATTGAAGAAGATCCGGTGACCAGCGAACTGGCCTGGCGTCAGCATGCCCCCACAGTGTCGTCATCCCTGGCGGCGGTGATCGACAAGATGGTGCGCTACGACTTTCGCGATCGCTACCCTACGGCCCAGGAGGCCCTTGAAGCCCTGCAAAACCTGCCTAATCCCCTACACGGGCTGGTGGGCAGCCAGATTTACCAGACCTGGATGAAGGGGGCCAACGGGCGGGGGCCAACCTTTCCCGGTGACGACAGCGACACCGCCATTGGCCCCACGGAGACCTCAGAACCGACCGCCTTTGCCGACGATCAGGACTCCACCTCGCTGTTTCCCGTCGATCTGGCCTACGGCAGCAGCGGCATTACTCCGGGATCTACCCCCTTTCCGGAGGATAAGTTCAAGCCCTACGGTCGCCGCCGATCGCTGCTGGTCGGCAGCCTGCTGGGCGGGCTGAGCCTGAGTTTAGTGCTCTGGCGCAGCGGTCTGACCATTGCCTTTGAGCCCAACGGGGCCGGGGCCGTCGTTCCGTTTCAGGCGGCAACCATGCCCTCTCTGACCACTGATTTTGGCCTGCTGCTGCCGCCGGAAGAAAAAGCCGCCTACCTCACCCGCGAGGGCGATCGCCTGCGCCACACAGGCCGCTATCCCGATGCCCTCGTCACCTACAACGAGGCCATTGAGAACCAGGTAGACTACGCTCCGGCCCACCTGGGCCGCTGCCGCGGGCTGATCGCGCTCAAACGCCCGCTGGAGGCGATCGCCGCCTGCGACGACGCCCTGGCCTACAGCACCTACTACCCCGAGGCCGTGCGCAGTAAGGGCAATGCTGAAGAGCAGCAGGGACGTCTCCTGGCGGCCCTGGCGCTATACGAGAACACCAATCGCCTCATGCCCGCCATGTTTGAGGCCTGGCTCGATCGCGGCCGCGTGCTGCAAAAGCTGGGCCGCTCTGCCGAAGCCATTGCCGCCATTGACCAGGCGATCGCCCGCAACCGTGAATCAGCCGAGGCCTGGACTGTACGCGGCGAGGCCACGTTGGCCCTCCAGCGCTACGACCAGTCAATCATTGCCCTAGAAAAAGCCCTGCAAATTAACCCGGACTATGCTCCCGCCAAGGAGCTGCGCCAGCGGGCTCGGCAGAAGTTGGGCCGGTGAGGGGATGGGGAGTAAGTTTTAAGTTTTGAGTTTTAAGGGTTGAGTTTTAAGTTTTGAGGGTTGAGCTTGGCTCTCAAAACTTAAAACTCAAAACTTAACATTCAACACTCTCCCCCTCTGCCCCTCTACCCCTACTCCCCCAACACCTCTACGCTGATCTCGGTCTCCAGCCGAGACTCTACGCGGCTGCCGGTGGTGCCGCTAACGGGCAGCGTTTGGGCCGGGAAGGGGCTGGCTACCAGGGCAATGTGGCGATCGCTCACCGCCAGGCCGTGGGTGGGGTCAAAGGCGCGCCAGCCGCCACCGGGCACGTAGGCCTCGGCCCAGGCGTGGAGATCGCGATCGCGCAGGCTGCTGTCCCCCTCTTCGTAACCGCTGACAAAGCGAGCGGCGATCCCCATCGCTCGGCAGGCTTCCATAAACAGCACGGCAAAGTCGCGGCAGCTGCCCAGCTTTTTACCCCAGGTAATACCGCCGGGCCAGGGGTTGCCCGTGGGTCGGTTGATGTACTCACAGGTTTCGTAAATGTGCCCAACCAGGGCGGTCAGAAACAGGCTGAGGTTGCCCTCTACCCGGTGGGCCAGCATCTGAGCCAGATCAATCACGCCCGGCCCCAGGGCAGGGGCACCGGCAGCAGTCAGGTAGGGGGCCAGCGACGTCCCCAGGGTGGTGGGGTAATCGATGGGCAACGTGGTGGCCCAGGGCTCGATCAGATAGTCAAAGGGGTTGGTGCGGCAGGTTTCGACCTCGGCGGTGGTGACGATCTCAAACCGCTCTACCGGGTCGGGGGCGAACCACAGCCCCAGAGTGCTGTTGCCGTCGGCGTCGGCGATCGCGGTCTGCTGAGTTGGCGCTGGGGTGACCTCAAGGGTAAAATGCCGCAGCTGCTGAGCCCCGTCACTGCGAGGGCGCAGGCGCAGAGTATGGGGTCGCAGGGCAACGGGCTGCTGATAGTGATAGCCGGTCAAATGGCGAATTCGATAGCGCATAGCCAGTTCAAAATTGGGCAAAAACCGTAGCAAAGCATAGACGGACTATAACGTTCTATGAAGACTCAGAACTTTTTTCCTCTTTGCCAAGACTAATCACAACTCCTCAAGAAGACGACCAAACCAGCGATCCCCACAAGCACAACAAAAAGGCGGGGATCCGATCCCGGAGGTTAAAGATGAGCACAACCGGCGGTCGCTATTCATCGGCTCCAAGTTGTAAACGCAGGGTTTAATCCGCATCCAGCCTGCTCTATCTAAAGGCGGGGATCATTGCCCCAGGCTTGATCCCAAGATTAAGGATTTATAAAATAAAGTTGCACCACCTAGGAAACGAGATGATAATAAATACCAGGGAAGATTAGGATTTTGACCTACGATTTTCGAGTGTCGCCCAAGCAATTCTCGCGATGAATTTATCCATTGCGAGAATTGTTTTTAATAAAACTCGTTCCAGATAATATCCCTTAATTGTTCTGCCAAAAAGCTGCCGGAGTTACAAAATGATTGGTCATTCTCAACAGGTACATTGCCCCAACTGTGGACACTTAGCCGAAAGGCACCACATCGATCCTGACCAGCTGGTGCGCACCCAGTGCGCTGCCTGCGACTATCTCATGATCACCTGCGCCCGCACCGGCAAAGTGATTGAGGCCCACGCGCCGGGGCTCTTTGCCGCTTCGGCCTGCTAAGGGCAGGCCCGACCGATCGACCGGCATCAGCCTGGGGTTCTTCCCCCCTGGGCAATTTCAAAGTTATTGTCCCCAGCGTTGCCCTAGCGGCAGGGCTGGGGATTTTTAATGGCGATTTTTTGGCTGGGGATCGCCGGTAGGAGCGGTCTTTGGCCCTAGCGAAGTTGGTATAGTCAAGGCCATAGCACTGGGCACACGGTATTCACGGGGCAGGCATGGACATCATTTTGCGCGACGGTAGGTTACCCGACGGCAGAGCCGTCGATATTGGCCTAGACAATGGTTTGATTCAGGCGGTGGAGCCCCACCTCCCCACCTCAGCCCGCCAGGATATCGCCCTGGGGGGCAGGCTGGTGAGTCCGCCTTTTGTGGAGTCGCACATTCACCTCGACTCGGCCCTCACCGCTGGGCAGCCCCGCTGGAACCAGAGCGGCACCCTGTTTGAGGGCATTGAAATCTGGCGCGATCGCAAGCAGTCCCTCTCCCTAGAGGATGTCAAGGCGCGGGCGATCGCCACCCTCAAGCTCCAGGCCCAGCAGGGGGTGCTGTACGTGCGCAGCCACGCCGACGTCAGCGAAACCAGCCTCACCGCCCTCAGAGCCCTGCTGGAGGTACGCGATGCCGTCAAAGACTGGATCACCGTACAGGTAGTGGCCTTTCCCCAGGATGGCCTCTACGGCGGCCCCAAAAACCTGGAGCTGATGGAAGCAGCTCTAAAGCTGGGGACCGATGCCGTGGGCGGCATTCCCCACTACGAAATGACCCGCGAAGACGGCGTGGAGTCGGTACACCGCATTTTTGAGCTGGCCCAGCGCTACGATCGCCTAATCGACATCCACTGCGACGAAATTGACGACGACCAGTCGCGCTTTTTAGAAGTGGTCGCCGCCTGCGCCGTGCGATCGGGCCTGGGATCACGGGTCACCGCCAGCCACACCACCGCCTTTGCCAGCTACAACAACGCCTACGCCTTCAAGCTCATGGGCCTGCTGGCCAGAGCCAACATCAACTTCATCGCCAACCCGCTGATCAACATCACCCTCCAGGGCCGCACCGACACCTACCCTAAACGGCGCGGCGTCACCCGCGTCAAAGAACTCTGGCAGCAGGGCATCAACGTCAGCCTCGGCCACGACTGCGTGCAAGACCCCTGGTACAACCTGGGCACCGGCAACATGCTCGATGTCGCCTCCATGGCCGTCCACGTCTGCCAGATGACCGGCCAGGAGGAAATCGCCGCCTGCTACGCCATGGTCACCGCCAACGGTGCCAAAACCCTATCTCTACAGGACTCCTACGGCCTCGAAGTCGGCAAACCCGCCAACCTCATTGTCCTCGACGCCGACAGCCCCTACGACGCCATCCGCCGCCGCGCCACCGTGACCCATGTTTTTTCGCGCGGGAAGCTGCTGGTGCAGACGAAGCCTGCGGAGGTGAAGTGGGAGTAGAGGAGTGGGGGGTAGGGAGTGAGGGAGTAGGGGGTAGAGAGTAGGGGTAAGGGGATGAGGAAGGTGAGGGGGTAAGTGTTGCCTACAGGCTCCTTTGCAGAACATAGGTTTAAACCGATGATCAGTCAGTCCTTTCCGTGAGGAGAAGGACGACGGAACGTCCTTCTCGTAGGCCGCAGGACGCGCGGAGCCGGGGGTCTGGGGCCAGCGAAATGGCCCCAGCGGCAGACCTGGCTTTGACCCCAATTGTGCGCCGCAGGCCTAGTCATTAGCTGAGAAACGTAAGTTTAATGGTGGGCAGTGCCCACCCTACGAGTGAGGGCAAACAACTGTTTGCCCCTACCGTCAATGGAAATACGACGCCCCGTTGACATCAAACGTTGCCCCCGTCGCGTGGGGCGCTAGCCCCGCCACCAAAAACGCCACCAAATTGGCAATATCCTGCGGTTCCGCCGGAGCCCCCATGGGAATATCCCGCGTCACATACTCCGCCCCCCGCTCGGCCATCACCTGCTCAATGCGGTCGGTGCGCACAAAACCAGGGGCGATCGCGTAGGCCCGCACCCCCTCCGCCGCAAACCCTTTAGCGATGGTGCGCGTCAGCCCAATCACCCCGCCCTTCGAGGCCGCGTAGGCCATAAACTCTGGCCCGTCGCCCCGAAATGCTGCCCGACTGGCCAGGTTAACCAGGGTGCCGCCGCCCTGGGCTTGAAAGTGCGCGATCGCCTCTCTGCACAGGTCGGCCATAGCCACCAGATTGACCTGGAGAGTTGCTTGCCAGGCCGCTGACCACTGCTCCCAGTCGCCCGCTACCGAAGCGGCGGGCATGGTGGCGGCGTTGTTGACCACGGCGCTAACGCTGCCCCGCCACGCCACCGACTGCCGCCAGAGCGATCGCGCTGCTCCCGGCACCGCCAGATCGGCCTGCACCAGATGGGTGCGCTGGTCGTCTTGGCCCAGGCTACCGTCTGCCAGCTCGGCGACAACCTGCCGAGCCTCCGCCTCTCCCTGACTGTAGTGGAGAATGACCGCTGCCCCAGCACCGTGGAGCGTTCGGGCGATCGCCGCGCCAATTCCCCGCGAAGCCCCGGTCACCAAAACCGTGCTGCGCTGTAGATCGATCAAGGTCATTGCTGTTTTCCCACTGCTGAACGGCTAGGGGCGTCAGGCCAAAGTAGCGCACCGTGACCCCTAATACCGAATCCTAGTTGAATACACCCGCTTTGTAGGGGGCGTAGCCTGCTACGCCCCTACGGGGTTCCTGGTGATGAACCGGGGTTTACCAAGTCGGACTTGCCCTGAACAATAGCCCTGGCAACGGTGCATCGCTGCGCGGATGCACCCTGCGGTTTTCATCGTTGGGGGTGCCGCGTCAACGGCATGGACGATTCGTATAAGACCTGACTGCCAGGAATACACCCTGGTAGCAGCAGATCATAGATACCCAGAAAAAGATTGAATTGTTACAGCAATTGCAACATCTATTTACAATGCGTTACAATAGCAAAAAGACGCACTGGAGGATCCAATCCATGACTATGAGCGGGTACACCACTGAAGAGGGCGGTCGCCTGAACAACTACGCCGTTGAGCCCAAGGTCTACGTTGACGACAGCCAGCAGTTTGGCTTTAACAAGTACGCCGAGAAAGTAAATGGTCGCCTTGCTATGGTTGGCTTTGTATCTGCGGTGCTGTTTGAGGCCCTCACAGGTCACGGCATTGTTACCTGGCTAACCAACCTGTAGCCGGGTATGGGCCAGGCCCCTGCGCCATTGAGCTAATTAATCGTGGGCATCGAATAAAGTCATCATTCCCAGACCACGGCCTCAAAAATTTGTGTTACGTTAAGTAACAGGATATTGATTTTTGCCCCTCTATACACTCGGAGATATCCACCATGGAAACTAACGAAACCAAGTTCGGCTTTGTCGATTTTGCAGAAACCTGGAACGGCCGTCTGGCCATGCTGGGCTTCGTCATTGGCGTAGCTACTGAGTTCCTGACCGGTCAAGGTATTCTTTCTCAGATTGGTTTGATGTAAGCTTGCTGAGCGCTCTAACAACTGAATAAATACTGAATAAATAAAGAGGCGAGTCCGGCAGTTCCGGGCTCGCCTCTTTTATCTTGCTGCCCTTTCGGCAGCCCGAGGCAGCTACAAACCTGCGGCTACATCATGCGAGTCAGGGCTGAGATCTTAGAGAGCTTTGAGGCATCGAGCCCCTGCAAGTCATCTAAGCTGAGCCACCCTTCCTTGACCAGGTCGGCAAACACAAAAATGAGAGCCGATTCTCGCTCATCATATTTGCCGTCAAGTTCGTGGCGGCGGGCGCTGAGAAAGTCATGCAGCCGCCAAATATCGTCCGTGCTAGAGAGAGAACTCGCTTGATCGCGCACCACCTGCACTAAAGCCTCAATTTCTCGCTTGTAGGCCTTGCCAAAGGCGGCCTTGGCGATGGACTGCTCCTGGGCCGTCCACTGGAGTTCGCTAGTCTGCATCATTGGAGGGTGAAAAAAGTGGATAGAAAACCGCCATAGATGGCTCTGCAACCCGGACTCAGCACTATCGCAATGCGTGAAGCAAGAGCCGCTAGATAAGGCTGCGGCTGAACCCATAGCGGTATCAGCCCCGGCGATATTGGTTAGCGACTATGGATATTTGTCTATATTAAGGAATATTACAGGTTTTTGCAAACTCTCATAAACCAGAAACCACCCTCGCGCGAGGGTGGTTTCTGGGTGAGGTCAGGAGCTTAGCTAAACAATCCAGCGTATGCCGAGCGGTACTAGCGCACCAGGTTGAGCAGCTCCTTAGGCGAGGCCAGCAGATCGATCGCCACAAAGAAAATTTTGCCCTCGGGGTTGATCAAAAACCGCCAGGCAATGTTCATGCCGACTCCAGCGCCAAACCAGGGGGTCTGCACTTTACCGGTCACTTTAATTTGGGTGAAGCCATCGGCGGCGGGTTCAACCACCCCCCGCTCAGGGATGAGGTTGAGATTTTGGCATTCTTCTTGAAAGAACCGCAGCACGTTGGTCTTACCGACAATAGGACGCTGGAAGGGGGGCTGTAGAGCACCGTCTTCGGCAAACAACTCGATCAGCGCGCTGAAATCGTTGGCGTTGAGGTTGTTCATGTAGGCCAGCACCGTGGAGTTGTCTACCCCTTCAATGGTGACGTAGCGACGTTTGTCGGTGGCCTGGGGGGGCACTACCGGCTCAGCCACGCGGGTGTAGGAGCCCATCTGTTTGGGGTCAAAACCCATGTCAACCACGGCGTTGCGCAGCACGGTAATCTGCTGACCCGACTCCAGGTTGCGAATCGATTGCAGCACTGCTGAAGCATTGGCCGACAGCTGATAGCCTTCGGGAATGGGAGCGACGAAACCTTCTTCCATCCATTGGCCCAGCTTGTACCAAAACCCCAGCTTGATGTTGGGTGACCAGGTGGAGTAGGTGCGCCCCGTGGGGGTATCGGCCCGGTTGGCCAAGTCGCACATGACCTGGGACTGCTCTTGAAACGACATCGCCCGAATCTCGTTCAGGGTGGCTTCGGCAAACTGCATGCTGGCCGCGCCGGGGGCCGCAACGGTGATGCCCTTGCCCATGTCAAGGTAGGCAAACCAGATTAATGCCAGTTGGTCTTCTGCACTCAGCTGCGTAAAGCGAGCAATGGTAGCAGGTACCGCATCAGCAGTGAGGGTACTGGGAAAGATATTGCGCGCTGAATCGAGTGTAAACGGCATACTGTGATTTCCTTAGAGGGGACTGGATGAGATGATTATTGTCAATTTCGAAACATTTCCTTACAAAATTTAACATTCAAGGTACGCCCATGCAAGAACACCCGCCAGGATGCGATCGCACGCCTTGATTTGGGGGCAAAATCCCTAGAATGGTAGTAAGTTCATTCCATCACTAAGCAAAAGATCACCCATGGAAACTTTGGCATTGACCTCCGACAACGTTGAGCAAGTGCTCGACGAGCTGCGCCCCTACCTGCTGGCCGACGGCGGCAACGTAGAGCTAGTCGAAATCGACGGCCCTGTGGTCAAGCTCCGCCTGCAAGGAGCCTGCGGCTCTTGCCCCAGCTCCGCCATGACCCTGCGCATGGGCATCGAGCGCCGCCTGCGCGAATTTATCCCTGAGATCGCCGAGATCGAGCAGGTGTTTTAGGTTAGAGAGGGTGTTGGGTGTTGGGTATCAGGTATCAGGGACACCCGATACCCAATACCCGACACCGACTGTATTTGCTGATATCCTGTTCTCTTGGCGGTGTTGCCCAAGGGCCAAGTTGTAGAGGATTGCCGTGCTGGATCTAAAGCAAATACGAGAAAACCCGGAGCGGGTGCAGTTGGCGTTGGGCAAGCGCGGCAACTATGACCTCAGCGCCCTGCTCGAACTCGATCAGGAGCAGAGAAAGCTTGAGACGGCGCGATCGCAGCTCCAGGCCCGCAGCAACGAAATTGGCAAGCGGGTGGGGCAGACCATCAAAGCCGGAGCCGCCCCCAATGGCCCAGAGGTCACCGCCCTCAAAAACGAAGGCAACCAGGTCAAAGCCGAGCTGCAAACCCTGGAGCCCCAGGAGCGCGAGATCAAAGCTCAGATCGAAGCGATTTTGCTGGGCTTGCCCAACCTGCCCAGCGACACCACCCCCGTCGGCAAAGACGAAACCGAAAACGTCGAAGTGCGCCGCTGGGGCGACGAGTACCTGCCCAAAGCCCCCGCCAAGCCCCACTGGGAAATTGGCGAAACCCTGGGCATTCTCGACTTTAAGCGTGCCGCCGAAAAGATTGCCCAGAGCCGCTTTGTGGTGCTCAAGGGCGCGGGCGCGGCGCTGGAGCGGGCGCTGATCTCCTTTATGCTCGATCGCCACACTAAAGCGGGCTACGACGAGATCCTTCCCCCCTATCTGATCAACTCGGCGGCACTCACGGCGTCGGGCCAGCTGCCCAAGTTCGCCGAAGAGAGCTTTCAGTGCCGCAACGACGACCTGTGGCTGACTCCCACCGCCGAAGTGCCCCTCACCAACCTGCACCGCGACGAGATTCTAGCCGCCGATCAACTGCCCGTTCGCTACTGTGCCTACACCCCCTGCTTTCGCCGCGAGGCCGGCAGCTACGGCAAAGATACCCGCGGGCTCATCCGTCTGCACCAGTTCAACAAGGTGGAGATGTACAAATTTGTCCACCCCGACACCTCTTTCGACGAGCTAGAGGCGCTGGTGGCCGATGCCGAAGACATTCTGCAACAGCTCAAGCTGCCCTACCGGGTGCTGGCCCTGTGCACTGGCGATCTGGGCTTTGCCAGCTGCAAGACCTACGATTTGGAGGTGTGGATGCCCTCGTCGGAGAACTATCGGGAAATCTCTAGCTGCTCCAACTGTCTAGACTTCCAGGCCCGTCGCGCCAACATCCGGTTCAAGGAAACTGGCCAGAAGGGCACCCAGTACGTCCACACACTCAACGGCTCCGGCCTGGCCACGGGCCGCACCATGGCCGCCATTCTGGAAAACTACCAGGAGGCCAACGGCGCGGTGCGCGTACCCGAGGTGCTGCAACCCTATCTGGGTCGTGAGTATCTGTAGACCTTACAGCGGAAAGCGATAGACAATTGCCCCGGTGTCTTTGACATCAAAGGACGCATTGAGCACCTGGGCCTTTTGGTCGAGAAACGCCTTAGCCTGCTCGACTGGCATCTGGGCCGCCGCCGCAAACTGCACAATGGTAAGGTCGCCCGCCTGACTCTGGAGCAGCTGCAAAAACATCTGCTCCTGCTGAAGTGACAGGGATTGAGAGGTTTGCCGATTGCCATGGCGCAGATTCCACGCTAGCCAGCCGCCCAGCGCCGTAGGGGCGAAGCCAAACATGACCAACGCTAATCCGGTCTCAGCCCGATCTTCCCAGTCATCATCGTCGGAGCCAATCAGTTGGGTGGTCGCGAGCAGCGTAATCGATAGCCCGAACAGCAAGCAAGCCCCAGTCAAGGCTTTCTGCAACTTCCGCATAGCCGTCTCCTCTCCCGATCGCTCTCGACGTTGTCAGTTATCGTAGCTATTGTTGCGCCAGCTCAGCCATAGGAATTTGCCACTGCTATAGCCACAGCCAATGAGGTTAGGACGTCTAGAAAACGTTCCAACGTTTAGAAAACGTTCCAACGTTTTAACGTTTATAAGGGGCAATGTTTTAACCAGACTGGCCACTGCTATAGCCCCAATCAAAAGCGCCTCAGTAGCGCCTCAGTTGCTCTGACGACCTATCCCCACCGAATGCCTCAGCGGGCGGGCCTGTAAAACTGGCTCCTTGCCCCCTATAGCGGAAAACAGTAGACCACGGCTCCGTTGTCTAAAACGTCGAACGAGGCATTGAGCTGCTGCGCTTTTTCGTCTAAGTAAACTTTGGACTCTTCCAGCGACATTTTGGTGGCGGTGGCAAACTGAAGCACCGTCAGGCTGCCCTTATGGTCTTGAAGAATTTGCAGAAACCGCTGCTCTTGCTGATCGGCGAGATCTTTGAGCGATCGCTCGTGCTGCTGGCGCAGGTTCCAGATCAACCAGGCACCCAGAGCAGTTGGTGGTAGCCCAAATAACACCAGGGCTGCGATCGAGCCCGACCGGTCTTCGGCATCACTAGTAGGGTTAAAAATCTCAACCGTTACCGCCAGCACAATGAACAGCCCAAAGGAAAGGCAAACCCCAGCCAACACCTTTTGCAGCAGCCGCATAGACATCCTCTACAGATCTATGTCGATTTTGGCAGCAAATTTGCCCATCGACGTCCTTAGCTTACCCACAGACCTTTGGCCCACTGCCCCTCTCTATAATGAAAAGCAACTCTGTTGCCCCAGCCAGCCATGACCTACCCCACTGGCCACTCGATCGCGCAGACCGACCCGCCCAGGTCGCCGCGCGAAACGCTGCCCACCATGTCTGATCTGAACCTCTACTACGACGTTCACCATCCCCTTTGGCATAAACGACCCGACTGGTTCCTAGCAGTAGGTGTCCCCCGCCTTTACGATGGCCATGATCTGCGTCGCAGCTATGTAGTGTTGCAAGAGGGTAGCTCTCCAGCAGTGGTTGTAGAGTTTTTATCGCCCAGAACAGAGCAAGAAGACTTGGGTCGCTTCTATCGAGAGGGAGATCGAGTCGAGCCAGAGGACGAGAATCTAGAACCGATTGATTTGAACCAAGTACTGGGCAAGTTAGATGTCTACGAAACCTATCTGCGGGTACCCCACTATCTAGTTTACAGTCGATACACCCAACAACTGCGCTACTTTAAGCTCATCGGTCGCCAGTACGAAGAGCAACCCATTAATCCATCTCCTCTATCCATCTGGCTCAGCGATCTAAACATTGGATTAGGGGTTTGGGAAGGTGAATTTGAAGGCATTCCAGGCCATTGGCTGCGGTGGTGCGATGCTCAGGAAAACTGGTTATTGACTGACACAGAGCAAGAATATCAAGCCAAACAGCAGGCCCAACGTCAGACTCAAGACGCTCAACAACGCGTAGAACGCCTTGCCCAGCGTCTGCGGGAGTTGGGGGTTGACCCCGACCATAATTCAGCCTTTGTTCGCAAACAGCTGCCTTAATACCGATAGACGAGAGCAATCCCAATAGTCGATGTGGGAAATAATCTTGCCCTCTGCCCCTAGCCCTAGCTCGCTATGACCAGGGATGCTCATGGGCGGCTGCCAGGGCACCGGGGCAACCCAGCTCAGCGTCCAGCGAGTGTCAATTTGGCTGGGGTTAGCGTACTCTATCCCGTGCAGTTGCAGATTGACATCCCTAAACCAGCGATCGATGAAGCCAATCATGCGCCGGTAGCGATCGACGCCGCGAAACTGGTTGAGCGGGTCTTTAAAGTACACGTCCTCGGCGTAGAGGTGGTAGCTCTGGTCGCGGGGAAACCGCTGGTAGTCAAGGCGAATCTGTTCGAGAATATCCACCTAAGAGTGTTCCAGCTAAATACTTATCCAGAATTTTACGGCAACAAGCCCAGCGGGCCGAGTTTACGTCTTCAAAGGGGACGAGATGGAATACTCTATAGAATCTGGGAGAGAAACTTCTGGGTGCGGTCTTCGCGGGGGTTGCTAAAGAACTCCTGGGGGGTGTTTTCCTCGACCAGGTAGCCGCCGTCCATCAGCACCACGCGATCGGCGACCTCGCGGGCAAAGCCCACCTCGTGGGTGACGCACACCATGGTCATGCCCGACTTGGCCAAACCGCGCATTACATCGAGCACCTCGCGCACCATCTCGGGGTCGAGGGCCGAGGTGGGTTCGTCAAACAGCATGACCTTGGGCTGCATGGCCAGGGAGCGGGCGATCGCCACCCGCTGCTGCTGCCCCCCCGACAGCTGGCCCGGAAACTTGTGGGCCTGCTCTAAAATGCCCACCCGCTCCAGCAGCTGCATCGCGACTTCCTGGGCTTTGGCTTTAGGCCAGCGGCGCACCCAGATGGGGGCCAAAGTCACATTTTGCAGCACCGTCAGGTGGGGAAACAGGTTGAACTGCTGAAACACCATGCCCACCTCGCGGCGGATGGCCTCAATATTTTTCAGGTCGTGGGAGATGGTGATGCCATCGACCTCAATGGTGCCCTTCTGGTAGGGTTCCAGGGCGTTGAAGGTGCGAATAAAGGTGGATTTACCCGACCCAGACGGCCCCATGACCACCAGCACCTCGCCCTTGTAAACCGTCATATTGACGCCCTTGAGCACGTGGAAACCGTTGTCGTACCACTTCTCAACGTCGCGGGCCACAATCACCGGCTCAGTGCTCATGTGGTGGGCAGAGGGTTGCTCCGTCTGAAACTGTGTCATGAAAGGTTTCCTCTTAAACGCGCCTTCAGGGCTGCTAACAACTCATTAAGTGAACGAAAACGGAATGAACGAAAACGGACGACTTCACCATAGCTAAACCCGAGGGAGCGGGGCCGCTAGCGCAAGATATTGCTATTTTGCCTTAACCCTAGGGGGTTTCGAGATTTCAGACTGTTAACTGTTACACGTAGAGACACACAGCGGGCATCCCTAGTGGTCGGTATTGAGCTTTTCCTCGATTTTGCGGCTGCCCAAGGACATGGCGTAGCAAAACAGCCAGTAGATCACCGCTAGAAAGAGGTAGACCTCGGCGTAGCGGCCCAGGTAGGCGGGGTTGGCCAGGATCGATTTACCAATGCCCAACAGCTCGGCCAGCCCCACGATCGACAGCAGCGTGGTGTCTTGAAACAGGCTGATAAACTGCCCTACGATCGCCGGAATGGCGATCTTGAGCGCTTGGGGCAGCACGATAAAGCCCAGGGTCATGGGGGTGTTTAGTCCCAGGGAGGCGGCGGCCTCGTTCTGGCCTCGGGGCACCGCCTGGAGACCAGCGCGCACGTTTTCGGCCAGGTAGGCGGCGCTAAACAGCGCCAGGGCAATGATGGCCCGCAAAATGCGATCGGGCCGCGACCCCAGAGGCAAAAACAGCGGAATCATCACCTGGCCCATGAACAGCAGCGCCACCAGGGGCACCCCCCGCACCAGCTCAATGTAGGCCGTAGACAGCCAGCGCACCACCGGCAGGGCACTGCGCCGCCCCAGAGCCAGCAGCAGCCCCAGTGGAAAGCACAGAACAATGCCGCTGACCGCCGTAAACAGAGTCAACAGCAGACCGCCCCAGTCGTTGGTGGACACCCGAGTCAGCCCCAGACCGCCGCCAATCAGCCACAGGGCGACAAAGTACGACAAAAACCAGGCCAGCGAGAGCAACTTACCCACCGCCGGAAACTTGCGGCCCACCTGCCGCCCCGCCGCTGCCGCCCCGGCCACCAGCGCGACCATGGGCAGCAGCTTGAGGGCGCTGGGCCGCGTCGGCGGAAACAGCACAATAAACGCGCACACCGCCGCCAGCCCAATCAGCACGTTGCGGCTAAACAACCGGGAGACATTGCGCCCCAGCACGCCCCAGGACACCCCCGCCAGGCCGCAGATTACGGCCAGCAGCGCCCAGATGCGCGGGTACAGCCGGGCGGGAAAGGTGCCGGTCATAAACAGGCCGAAGTTGTTGGGAATCACCTGCCACTGGGCGGTGGTAAACGCCCAGGTCACCAGGCGCAACAGCCCCCAGCCGAAGACGGCCACAATCACCACGGTGAGCAGACTGTTGAACCAGTCGCTGAACAGGTTCTTCTTGGCCCAGGCCACTGGCCCCAGGGCCACGACGTCAGGGGGTGCAGAGGAGAACGAATCGGGGGTTACAGAGGTCATGGCTTAGCGCTCTTTAAACTGCACAGTCCGGTTGAGCTGGTTCATCACCAGGGTGATGAGCAGACAGAGAATCAGATAGGTGGCCATCAGTACCACAAACACCTCCACCGGGCGACCGGTCTGGTTGTAGGTGGTGGTGGCGACGGAGTACATTTCGGGAAAGGCGATCGCAAAGGCCAGACTGGTGTTCTTCGTCAGGTTCATGTACTCGCTGTTCATGGGCGGAATAATCACCCGCATGGCCTGGGGAAACACCACCAGCCGCATCACCATGCCCGCATTGAGCCCCAGGGTGCGGGCCGCTTCCCACTGCCCCTTAGACACCGACTGAATGCCCGCCCGCACGATCTCAGCCACAAAGGCTGAGGTGTAAAACACTAGCGCCGTCAGGGCCGCCACATACTCCCGCGACAGGCGCAGCCCCCCCGCGACACCACCGCCCTCAATCCCCTCCGGAATTGTCCAGTTCATGCCGACGGTGACAATCGCCAGCCACGCCAGCCCCAGCACCGCCAGCGCAATGGTCTGGGCCTGGCCGCCGACGCCGGTTTCGATGCGAATTTTGGTGCGCCACTGCCACAGCCAGAGGGCGGCAATCACCGCCCCTACCGTCGCCCCAATGCCCAGCATGGCCAGCACCGCACTGCCCGCCCAGGGAATGTAAACCCCTCGATTATTCAAAAAGGCCAGCCCCAGCACGCTAATTTGATCCGCCGGTCGGGGCAGCGTACCGTAGATCGCGAAATACCAGAAAAACAGCTGAAGCAGCAGGGGAATGTTGCGCACCAGCCCCACGTAGAGCCGACTGAGCTTGTGCACCAGCCAATTTTTGGAGAAGCTGGCCACCCCGGCCACCACCCCCAGCACGGTGGTCAGGGCAATGCCGCCAGCCACCAGGGTGAGGGTATTGCCCAGCCCCACCATCAGCGCCCGCCAGTAGGGATCGTTGGGGCGGTAGCGAATCAGGCTCTCGCCAATGCTAAAGCCCGCCTGGTTGCGTAAAAAACTGAAGCTAAAAGCTCGCCCCTGCTGGAGCAAGTTGCGGTTTAGGTTGCCGAGAAAAAAGCTCAGCAGCACCAGAACGACGATTAGCGTAATCACCTGAAAAGCAATCTTCCAGAAGCGTTCGTCCCGCAGCACTGCCTTTAGCTCAAAGGACTTGCCGCCGCTGTCGTGGGCCATCTGTAGATACCTGCATTAGGTCAGTGCAAAAGCTGTAAGCAAAATAATCTAAGAGGGATGTCGAGAAGAGTTCAATTTGTTACAAGGATTTATGAAAAAGGCGCAGCTGGGCTGCGCCTGTCGCCGAGATAGTTGGAAGCAAAACACCGGGATGCCGGGTCTAAGCCCCCTCCCCGCCGATCCTGATCCTAGCGGAAGGGGGGAGAATACATCAGGCCACCCTCGCTCCACAGCGCGTTTTGGCCGCGCTCGAGGGCAAACTCAGAGTCGGCTCCCACGTTGCGCTCGTAGATTTCGCCGTAGTTGCCCACCTGGGTAATCACCTGCACCATAAAGTCGTTGGGCAGACCCATGTCAGAGCCCAAAGTGCCCTCTTGGCCCAAGAAGCGGGCGATATCAGGGTTCTCGGTGCCCTCAAAGGTGGCAATATTTTCAGAGGTAATGCCAAACTCTTCGGCCTGAATTAGACCGTAGGTGACCCACTTGACCACGTCAAACCAGGCGGAGTCGTTGTTGGTGGTCACCGGCCCCAGGGGCTCCTTGGACATGGTGACTTCAAGCAGGACGTGCTCGTCGGGGTTGGGCAGGGTGCTGCGGCGGGCCACCAGTTGCGACTTGTCGGAGGTCATGCCTTCGCAGCGGCCTTCGTCGTAGGCGGCGTAGGCGGCATCGGCATCCTGAAACACCACGGGCTCAAAATCGACGTTGAGCTGGCGCATTTGGTCGGTCAGGTTGAGCTCGGTGGTGGTGCCGGTCTCTACACATACCGCCTGACCAGCAAAGTCTTCAAGGGTTTCAATACCGCTGTCGGCGCGCACCAGCATCCCCTGACCATCGAAGAATGTGGTGGGTGCAAACTCAAGCCCCACGCTGGTATCGCGGCTAATCGTCCAGGTGGTGTTGCGAGAGAGCATGTCTACCTCACCGCCAGATAGGGCAGTAAAGCGCTCGGTAGAGTCGAGGCGACGGTACTCAACCGCTTCGGCATCGCCCAGCACAGCAGCGGCGACGGCCCTACAGACATCGACATCAAGCCCCGAATAGGTACCGCTCTCATCGACAAAGCTAAAGCCAGGAATGCCGCCATCGACGCCGCAAATTAGCTGGCCACGGCCGGTGACTACACCCAGGCGACTGCCGCCCCCACCGCCAGTGGTCGTACCGCCGCCGTCGGCAGTCGTTGTTGTAGTTTCGCCACCGCAGGCCGCCACAGTCAGCCCCAGGGCAACTGCGAGTAAACCCCACTTACGCATGAATAAATCCTCACTCACAAAAAACACTGCAAAACTCTGACACCCTAAAACCAACTTAGAGTGTTGCACTTGCTTAACACTCCAATGGTTTGAGTTTTCATTTTGCATCAGAGATAACAATATACCGGAGGGAACTCCATTCCCAACCGGATCCATGCGTCCTTGTTTATCCACAGAACGCGGCTATTGCTGGTGCTGGGAGGTGGCTCTAGTGCTCCTGGGTCAGATCTCGAATGAGGGGCAGTTTGGCGCGAATGTATCGATGAAGCTGGTCGGTTTCGGCCTGGTCTATAGGCTGCTGCCCAACAAATTGCTCCAAAAGCCAGCAAACCAAGCCGTTGTCATCTAGGGCCAGGAGATGACTGCTCTGCGACCGGTCTATCAGAGACCACAGATGCCTGAGGAGCTGAGGGTTCATAGCAGCCGTTAATAATTTCTTTAGATTTAATAGTAGTGCACTCACCCTTCGATACAGCAGAGCAAGCAATTATTAACATCGCTCAGCCATGGGTCAGCGGCAATCTACCCTGGGGTCGAGATGTCGCCGAGTTGCCGAGGCCGATGCCTGGGCTGACCAAGCCACGGCGCGGGCTACGGTGCAGATACCGGCTACGGTAATTCCTCGGTGCCGGAGGGTTTGGGCCGCCGACTGAGCCGTGGCCCCGGTGGTAAAAATATCGTCGAGTAACCACACGGTAGACTGTCCCAGGACGCTGGCGTGGGCCGGGTTGACGGCAAAGGCGTGGGCCAGGTTTTGCTGGCGCTGCTGGCGACTGAGGCTGTGCTGGGCCTGGGTGGCTTGCACCCGCACCAGGCCGTGGCTGTACAGGGGCAGGCGGGTGAGCCGACAAAATTCTTGGGCCAGCAGGTCGGCCTGGTTAAACCCCCGCTGCTGCAACCGGGTCGGGTGTAGGGGAATGGGCACGATCGCCACCGCAGACGCAGACGCCGGGGGTCGGGGGCTATGCTCAAGCCAGGTCTGCCCCAGCTCGGCACCTAAAAACCGGGCGGTACCGGTGTGGCCGCTGTATTTGAGACCGCCAATTGCCTGGCGCAGGCTGCCTTCGTAACGGCCCCAGCTCAGCACCGTCAGACTGGGCAGGCTGCGATCGCACGGGGTCTGGGCCTGGCACTGGCGCACCTGGCGACGGCAGCTGGGGCAGAGACCAGCGGGGGTTGAGCGCTGGCACAGGGGGCACGGCTCAGCCAAAAAGAGGCTGAGCAGCTGGCGTGTTCCCTGAGTGAGCCAGGTCTGGAGAGCAGCACGGGCGACCATAGAATTTTTCCTGGAGGGCTGAGATGACCTGAGTTCATTGTCCGGGCGATCGCCAGCGGGGGGCGAGGGTAAAAATAGGGAATCGATAGCAAATGGCTGTAGCGGCGGCGATCGCAATTCCCCCAAGGCGATAGAGGGCGAAGAGGGTAGCCGTCGCGTAAAATTGTTAGATATAAGATATTGACTTCAAATACAGCATCCCGCGATCGCCACATCCCAGGACTCGCTCCCTGGTATTGCTGCCCCAGGCGTCAGGATGACATCAGCTCATCCATCTAGATCAGTTCAGCCACAGTTTGCCTGAGGTGAGTAGGGGCAAGGGAGCGGCGAGGGAGGGGCAATCGATGGCTACCAAGCTTTTCGGCCAGGTTCCACTCGTCACCCCCTGGTCAACGGGCCTGCCTTGCTCACTACTCACCCATGGGGGGAGGCTGGGCACTTAATAAAAGGTTAGGTATTTAAGACTCAGCAATTTAGCCCCCTCCCTCAAGCGCAAGCAATGTTTGAGGGTTAGCCCTTGTATTCTCGGCATGACCTGGCTTCGGCAACTGAATGACCTGGACATAGCGGATTTACAAACCGTTGGCCACAAGGCCTACTATCTGGGCTTGCTCAAGCAGCAGGGGCTGCCCGTGGCCCAGGGTTGTGTGCTGAGTGCGGCAGCCTGGCACCACAGCCTGGAGCAGATGAGCTGGCCCAATGACGACGGCGATTGCCTGAAACCCCTGGGTCAAGATGAATTCCAAACCCTACAGCAGACGAGTCAGCGGTGGCAGCGGGCGCTGCAAGCCAAACCGGCGATCGCCCCGGTCTGGGACAATGGAGCCGAGTATCCTGACCCCGAAGATCTAATTCCCGCCGCCTGGATGCTGCGGGCCTCGCTCTGGGTAGAGGGGCTGGCGGGGACGGCCCCTGGCGACCTGGGTATGGGGCTTCTGCCAGGCCAGATCGAACCCGATTTGGCGGCACTGGCCCAGGTGCTGCCGCAGTTTTGGAGCCAGGCCATGACGGCCCGCTGTCTGAGGGTCTGGCAAATCCACTGTCAGCGGCTGCGCGATCTCAGCCTGGCCACGTTAATTATGCCGGTGTACCCGGCCCTGGTAGCGGGTACACTGACCCTCGCACCGGGACAAACCACCGTGGCGGCGGTGGCGGGGCTGGGGCTGGCCCTCACTCGGGGAGAAGCGATTCCGGCCCGCTGTTCGGTGAGCCCCAGACGCGTTGCCTCAGCCCCGTGGCAGCCTGGGTTTCAGGAGCGCCTCTACCACCTGCGGCCGGCCTCTAAGTATCGGCTACCGGCTGCCGCCATCGCCCAACCCGTTCAGGTGCTCGAGCGCGATCGCCCAGAGCTAACGGCTCCCCTGAGCGAGTCTCAGCTCGACAATCTGCTACAGGTGGCCGAGCAGGCCCGAACTCTGCTGGGCCAGACTGGCGTGCGCTTGGAATGGCTGCTGCATCCCAGCGCCAACCCCGAGCAGCCCACGCTAGTGATTACCGAGGCCTCCCCCTGGGGCGAGCCGGCGGCGGTTTCTACTCCAATTCAGGTATCCCCGCCCCGCCCCAGGGCACAGCCGCCGCTACTGCCCCTGGCCAGCACAGTGGTGCGCGGTATTGGAGCGGCGGCAGGGCGAATTCAGGGCCCGGCGGTGGTGGCCCGTCAGTCTCAGGATCTGCCGCAGTCCCTACCGCCGGGCTGTATTGTGGTGCTGCCCGATCTCCAGCCCGATGTGTTTTTGCAGCTCCAGGCCGTGGCGGGTATTGTCACTGAGCGGGGTGGGGCCACCTGCCACGCCGCTATTTTGGCGCGGGAGGTGGGCATTCCGGCCGTAGTCGGTGCCCCCCAGGCCACCCAGCTGCTCGACAGCGGCATGGTGCTCTGGCTGGATGGCGATCGCGGCGTGGTCTACGGTCTCACCGAAGAGGCCGCTGCTCAGTTTCGCCCCCCCGCCCCGGCGGTGCCGGACACGCTGCCCACCCAACCCAGGGAGCAGTACCAGCGGCTGCACACCCAGGTGATGGTCAACCTGAGCCAGCCCCGGGGCCTGGCCAACCTCTCCCTTGAGTGTGTGGCGGGCATTGGCCTGCTGCGATCGGAATGGCTGCTGCTGGAGGCCCTCGAGGGCCGCCACCCGTGGGACTGGGTCAACCGGGGCCAGGAGGCGGAGTTGCAGAGCCGTCTGGTACAGCAGCTAGAGCCCATTTTGCAGACCCTAGGGCCCAGACCCCTGCGCTACCGCAGCCTCGATCTGCGATCGCACGAATGGCAGGCCCTGGTGGGCAGCCCCCCGGTGGAACCCAACCCGATGCTGGGGCTGCGGGGCACCCTCAGCTACGACATTGACGATCGGCTGTTTCAAGTCGAACTGGGAGCCCTGGCTACCCTGCAACGCGCTGGCTACAGCAACCTCCAGCTAATTTTGCCCTTTGTGCGCAGCGTCGAAGAAGCCATTGCCTGCCGTCAGCGGGTCGAGCGGGCTGGCCTCACCGATACCCCCGGCTTTGCCCTGTGGATTATGGCGGAGGTGCCCTCGGTACTGTTTTTGCTGCCCGCCTACGCCCAGGTCGGCATCCAGGGGATTGCCATTGGCTCTAACGACCTCACCCAGCTACTGCTGGCCATCGATCGGGATCAGCCCACCATGGCCTCCGCCTACGACGAACGCCATCCAGTAGTGCGCCTGGCCATCGCCCACCTGGTGCAGGAGGCCCGCCGCTGCGGTCTGCTGTGTTCGATCTGCGGCCAGGCTCCGGTGCGCCACCCCGAGCTGATTGCCGATCTGGTGGCCTGGGGTATTAGCTCAATTTCGGTCGAAGCCGCCGCCCTACCGTTTACGCTGGAGGCGGTTTGGCAGGCGGAGCATAGGGAGGGGTGGGGAGTGAGGGGGTGAGGGGGTGAGAGGGTGAGGCATTGGGGCCAATTGACTGGCGATATAGCTACAGCTATCGAGGTTAAACCCTTCAGACACCGTGCCAACGTTCAAACGGTTTAACCTTCAGCGTTTAGAGAGGAAATGTCTTAACCAGACTGGCCACGGATATAGATTGGAGGTGTAGATATTTTGTGGGGCGGGATTGTCCCGACAACGGAGCGGGGATGATCGATAATGATCAACGTTGTGCAGACGGTAATCTCCCATGGCTCTTCCCTCAAATCTTGCCACCCTCGACGGTGCTCCCCTCGCCCCCGAGGCGCTGGCTGACAAGGTTATTCTCTTTGTCAATGTGGCCAGCAAGTGCGGTCTAACCCCCCAGTACAGCGGTTTAGTAGAGCTAGATAAGGCCTACGGCGATCGCGGCCTGATGATCGTAGGCGTACCCTGCAACCAGTTTGGCCAGCAGGAACCCGGCAGCCCCGACGAGATCAAAGATTTCACCAAAACTAAGTACGACGTTGACTTTACCCTGCTCGAAAAACAGGATGTCAACGGCCCCGATCGCAGTCCTCTCTATCAATACCTGGTCGGTGACGGCCCCGACATCGGCTGGAACTTTGGCAAGTTTTTAGTCGGGCGCGACGGTCAGGTGATTGCCCGCTTTGAGCCCCAAACGGCCCCCAATGACCCGGCGCTCAAAGCTGCGATCGAGCAGGCACTGGGCTAGGGTCACGGCGTTAGCACATCCCGCAGTAGATCCTGGTGCATCAGCGCCCGATCCACCCGCGATCGAATTTGCTCAGGGGATAGGGGCTCGCCATTGGCGTAGACCTCTAGCCAGGTCTGGGTAATTTTTTCTGGGGTATCCGGCCAGCGGTGGCCGATCGCCTGGGGGTTTAGGTCAAACCCCGGCAGATCGAGATCGGCCATCAGGTGGCTGACCTTGGGGTCATAGCTCAGCCCAAAGCAGCGACAGCCCGCCGCCGCCGCCATGATCAGGGCGTGCAGCCGCATCCCCAGGGTCATCTCGACACCGCGAAACAGCCCCTTCAGCTGGTGGGGGTCGCTGAGGCTGTAGATGTGGCTGGGGCCAGGCAGCCTCGGTTGAATGTAGTCGGCAATGGGGCGGTCTTTTACCGGCTGGAAGGGCACCAGCAGCAGGCAGGTCTGGGTTGCCCGCTGAAACGAGGCCAGGGCTTGAGTGAACTGGTCTAGGCGGCTTTCCGTCAGCCAGGGGTGAGGGCGCAGGGCAACGGCCACCCGAGGGGCGGGCAGATCCCACAGGCCATCCACTGGCGCGGCATCCAGGGCCCACACTGGGTCTGGAGCCTGCATACCGGGTACCTGCCAGCGAGCCAGCCAGGCCGCTGACCCATGATCTCGCACGCTGACGGCATCGCAGTGGGCCAGGGCGTAGCGGCCCAGCCCCTGGCTGAGGGGATGGCTGAGGGGGCCAATGCCCTGCCCCCAGGCAACGGTTTTAAGCCCTAGCCACTGGGCCAGCACCATCAACCCGCCGTAGTAAACCGGGTTTTGCAGGCTGGTGGCATCTTGTAGCAGGCTGCCGCCGCCCCAGATCAGCACATCGGCTCCCCGCAGAGCCTGCACTACTGGCCCTAGAGCTTTGCGGGGCACAGCCTCGACGCCGTAGCGCTGGGCCGTTTCGACGGGGTTGCCCGACAGCACCACTGGGGTCACCCCGACGGGCAGCATTTGCAGCAGAGTAGCGAGCAGGGCTTCATCGCCGCCGTTGCCCATGCCGTAGTAGCCACACAAAACCGCGCGCATGCTGACCTGCCCCCGTTAAACCGTTAGTTAAACCGCTATACGTCATCCACCGACCTCTCTACAATAGAGGCTGTCGTTACCCCCTGCTCGCCATGCACGCTCTATCGCTGCCCACCTGGATGATCCACATTTCAAGCGTGCTGGAGTGGATGGTGGCCATGTGGTTTGTCTGGCAGTTTGCCAGCGTCACCCAGCGACCGGTGTGGCGCTGGCTGGCGATCGCCATGTTTCCCGCCCTGGTGAGCGCCATGGCCGCCTGCACCTGGCACCTGTTTGACAATGCCCCTGACCTGGACTGGCTCGTCACCCTGCAAGCCGCCATGACCGTAGTCGGCAACGGCACCCTGTGCCTCGCCGCCTGGTGGATCTGGCGACAGAGTAGTGTTTCGGCAGCCAGCCCCAAGTGAATGGTGAATGTTTAGGTGTGAATGTTGAATTTTAAGTTTTGAATTTTTGCTGTACACCAAGCATTCAAAACTTAAAATTCAAAACTTAAAACTTCCCTCCCCCATCACCCCCAACTCCCTCACCCCCTACTTCCCCCATGCTCGACAAAAACACCCTCTTCGCCATGTCCCTCTTCCCCTACCTGGGGTTTCTCTGGTTTTTGACCCGCACTAAGGCGACACCAAGGCTGGCGCTAACGGGGTTTTACGCGCTGCTGGTGTTTGTGGCGGTGACTATCCCCGCAGGCATTTATGCCAAGGTAGGGCTGGGCGAAGAGTTGGCCAACGTGGACTGGCTCCACGGCAGCGCGGAGGCGTTTCTCACCCTGTCCAACATTCTCGTGGTGCTGGGGTTTCGCCAGGCGGTGGTGCAGCACCGGGCCGGGGCGCAGGGGGAGGGCGATTAGACGGGAGAGGGCAGTATTTAGGGCAGGTGAAGGAGATCGGGGTAGGGGGTGAGGGAAGTTTTAAATTTTAAATTTTGAGTGTTAAGTGCTTGTTACACAGGAAAAACTCAAAATTCAACAAAACTCAAAATTCAACATTTCTCCTCCGAAGACGCTACGCGCAGGCGAAGCCAGTCCGCAGGACTTACAAAACTTTTCTCCTCACTTCCCCACCTCCCCCACTCCCCACCTGCCCTATCCCAGGCCGATCAGCTCCTCGGCGGTGCTGGGATGAATCGCTAGAGTGGCGTCAAAGTCGGCTTTGGTAGCGCCCGCGATGACGGCGATCGCCACGCCCTGCATAATCTCGGCGGCGTGGTCGCCGACCATGTGGGCTCCCAGCACGCGATCGGTGGATTGTTGCACCACTAGCTTGATGAAGCCCGAGGCATCCCGGTCAGACAGGCTGTAGTACAGGGGTCGGACGTGTGAGCGGTAGGTTTGAACATCGTCTGGCCCAAATTTTTCGATGGCTTTGGCCTCGGTGAGGCCCACGGTGCTCATTTCAGGGGTGGTGAACACAGCGGTGGGAATGGTGGCGTAGTCGAGGGTGTTGGGCTGCTGACCAAACTCGGCATCGGCAAAGATATGGGCCTCCCGAATCGCCACTGGGGTGAGGCTGGCGCGGGCAACGACGTCTCCGATCGCAAAGATGTGGGGAACGGTGGTGCGGTAGTGGTCATCGACGGCGATCGCCCCGTTTTCTATGGTTACGCCGACGTTCTCTAGGCCCATCCCTTTGACGTTGGGGCTGCGCCCGGTGGCCGCCAAACTGACCACATCGCTGAAGATGGTTTCCTGCCCCTGCTGGGTGGTTACTGTTACGGTCAAACCAGACTCGGCGGCGGCGATCGCAATGTCTTCGCTGTGGGCCACCATTTTGATGCCCCGCTGCTGCATCGCGCCGTGAATTTCGTGGCGCAGGTCGTTGTCAAAGCCGCTCAAGATTTTGTCGTCCTGAAGGATCTGGATGACCTCGGTGCCCAGCCCGTTGAGAACGCTGGCAAACTCGCTGCCGATGTAGCCGCCGCCAATAATCACCAAACGCTGGGGCTGCTGGGGCAGGTGAAAGATATCGTCGGAGGTAATGGCGTGCTCAATACCGGGAATATTGTCGGGCCGGATTGGCTTCCCCCCGGTGGCGAGCAAAATTTTGGCGGCGGTGACGGTGGCCTCACCCAGGGCCAGGGTGTGCCCATCGACCAACCGGGCGCAGTGGCGAAACAGCTCCACCCCGGCTTTGTCGAGGCGGTCTCGGTAGACGCCGTGGAGGCGCTGCACCTCCCGGTCGATGGCGGCGATTAGGGTGGGCCAGTCAAACTGCTGCGCCCCGATCTGCCAGCCGTAGCTTGAGGCCACCGCCAACTGGTCTGCAACCTGCGCGGCATAGACCATCAGCTTTTTGGGTACGCAGCCGCGATTGACGCAGGTGCCGCCCAGCTGCCTGGCCTCAGCTAACCCAACTCTGGCACCGTGGGCAGCGGCCCGCTGCGCCGCCGCGATTCCCCCAGAACCACCACCAATTACCAGCAAATCAAAGTCGTAGGCCACCGTATCTCCCAGGGTAGTATTTCAAGCCATGGTCAACTGGGTAGGACATTCAGCAACCTAAAGACGTTCAAACGTTTGAACGTCTTTAGGGAAATTGTCCCAACCAAACTGGCTACAGCTATAACCCCTAGAATTGCCCGGCCGCTACCCGTCGGGCATCCTCAGTTGGGCACAGTTTTGGCGGCTTCAGCGGCAAAGGCCATCTGCCAAAAGGCGGCCTCGAGATCGGCCACGCGCAAAAAGGCGGCTTCGGCCTGGGCCTGAACCTCAGGGCTTGCGATCGCCAGAGCCCCGTCGGCCTGGGCGGCCAGCAGCCCCACGTAGTCGGTAAAACCGGCATTGCCCCAGCGATCGGCAAACTCGCCGTAGGGGGCGGGCATGGGGCCAGGCAGCTGCCAGCCCTGGTTGTAGGCGCACTCGATGGCCCACAGGGCGGTGGCCTGCACCGCGTAGGGCTGAGCCGCGAGACCCGCCATCAACTCGCAGTAGCGCTGGCAGGTGGGCTGGGGCGGGGTAGACAGATGGAGCGATCGCTCCGCCGCCTTGGCCTCAAACCACAGCAGCTCGTCTCTGAGGGCACCCAGCCCCGCCAGCAGCACATCGATGTGGTCGTCGGGGGCGGCCCCCAGCACGCGACCGACCATACGGGTAAAGTCTTTGACGAATAAAAAGTCCTGCACCAGCCAAGTGTTGAACTGGGCAGGGTGCAGGGTGCCGCTGTGGCACCCCGCCAGGAAGGGATGGGTGGTGGCCTTTTCCCAGGCGGCGGCGTGGGCTTGCAGCAGGAATTTGCAGGTCAGAGGCATGGAAGTTCTCTCATTGGGGGTCGGGGTAGCGGAGAAAAGATTTAGGGTGTGCGGTGTATGGTGCAAGGCCAAACCGCACACCGCACACCGCACACCTTGCACCGCAAATCGAACACCTTATACCTGGCACCTGACACCCCACCACCCCCCTAATTCGGCACGATTTCGGTGACCACACGGCCCCCATCAACCACCACGGTCTGGTCGTCGAGGCGGCCCACAGCGCGGGCTCCGTTGAGGTTGACGTTGGGGTTGACCTGACGGTAGTTGACCGATCCCTCGGCCACCAGGGTTTGGGTATCGACATTCCAGTTGAGGCGATCGCTGGTCATGCGCGACTGGTTGGCTTCCCCCACCGCCACCACATCCTGGGAAAGGAAAATCTGCTGCTCCGCCAGATCCATCCGTCCCTGGCGGGCGGTGACCCGAATTCTGTTTTCAGGATGTACCAGGGTGAGGGGCTGATTGACGGTGACCTGTTCTTCAGCCACCTGCCAGTCCAGGGCTTCGCTGGTCATGTTGAGCGGAATCTCCAGCATCTGCATAGCCACCTGCCCCCTCAGGGCGACCAGCTGATTGGCCAGGTTGACCGTGCCCCGCTGTCCGACTACCACATCGGTGATGGCGTTTCGCTTAAACTGCTCGACTCGCAGGGGCTGGGCACTGTCGATGCGCTCATCGGCCCAAAACCAGACCAGCTCCTGGGCCTGGAGCTTGAGCCAGGGATCGCTCTGGGTATCGGCAACCACGGTGTTGGCCACCACGTTGCCCGCCAGCTCCATGCGATTTTCGCGGTTAAACACCCGCGCCTCGTCGGCAACCGCCCGCAGCTGGGGATGGGTACCGGTAATCTGGTCACGCATAATCAGCACATCGTCCTGGGGCCGCCACTCCATCTCATTGCCCTTCAAGATAGAGCCGTTCTTCACCCCGGTGGCAACGATGTTACCCCGTAGCAAAATCACGCTGCCGTTTTCGCGCACCTCACCGGTATCGGCAATCACGTCGTAGATCACCTCGCCGTCCTGAAACAACTCACCATCAGGGCGGGTGATAAACGCCACCTGCTGATCGGAGCTGTAGGTCACCTCGCGCCCCCTTACCCGCCACAGCAGCTGGCCCTGGTCGTCGGGCTGCTCCAGGGTGACGTCGCGCAGGGTTAAACCGGGCTCGGGGTCTGCTGCCGAGTCATCATCACCGTTGTTGACACCAGGGCCAGTTCCCACCAGGCTATAGAGCCCGAACGCCAGCGCTGCGATCGCAGCGCCGCTAATCATCAACCGCCGCCATCGTGCCATGGTGCTGCGCCCGTCGTAAGTTAGTTATTCGCTGACCGCTATGCCGTCTTCCGGCGGCTCCTCCAGGGTTGCCACGTTGGACAGCGGGCGATAGGTGTAGTTGTGGCTGGCAGCGCTGTGGCGGGGCATTTTTCTAATGTCATCTTTGACCCCTTCGAGGTCAATGTAGCGATCGGCCACGTTGATCAGGCTGTCGCTGGTCATCGATCGCAGACTCACCACCTCAACCCGCGCCCCCCGATAGCTGGCGGCATCGGCGGCGTAGGCCAGGTCGCCATCGCCACTGACCAGCACGGCGGTGTCGTAGTAATCGACCAGGGCCACCAGATCCACGGCAATTTCGACATCCAGGTTGGCTTTTTTAGAGCCGTCGGGCAGCTGCACCAGGTCTTTAGCAATTACCCGGTAGCCGTTGCGCCGCATCCACAGCAAGAAGCCCTGCTGCTTTTCATTGGTGCGGTCTACCCCAGTGTAGAAAAACGACCGAAACAGCCGCGACCCGGCGGTGAGTTTGCACAGCAGCTTGGTGTAGTCGATTTCGATGCCCAGCTGCAGCGCCGCATAGAACAGATTAGACCCATCGATAAAGATGGCCACTCTGCCCCGGTTGTCGAGCACCTGCTCCGGGGTGAATATGGCGTCTTCGCTGATTAAAGAGTGGTTGTTTAAGGAATGGCTGTGAGTATCTAACATGGGTTTTTATGAAGGTGTCAAATCGATTTGGCAACAGACGAGCTGGAAAAAAAGAGCTAGAACAGTTTTAGACTAGGGGCTGGCCACAGGTTCAGGCAGCTCCAGGCGTTGAAATACAGGGGCGGCTTCTCCCAACCGCTGACCGGGAGGCAGGTAGCCCCAGGCGGCGTGGTCGCCGTAGCTAATTCGCTGACCAATGGCTTTATCGTCAAAATCTATAGCAAAGCCCAGCTGGGTATAAATTTGATTGCCAATGCCAGGAATCACGGGCGACAGCAGGTAAGCCGCCTGCCGTACCGACTCCAGCACGGCGTACAAAACCGCTTCGGTTTCGGCCTGCTTCCCCTGCTTGTAGAGGCTCCAGGGGGCTTGCTCATCGAGAAATTTATTGCTGGCCTGCACCAGGCTCAAAACAGCCGTACAGACCTGGCTAAAGGCCAGGTGGCTGTAGGCCCCGGCGACGGTCTCCGGCAGGGATAGGCCGATCGCCCGCAGGGGATGGTCAGCAGCAATGGTCTGGGGATCGACCTCGGGCACCCGACCCTCGCAGTAGCGCCCGGCCATCTTCAGGGTGCGGTTGAGCAAGTTGCCCAGATCGTTGGCCAGGTCGGCGTTGAGCACGTTGATGAAGCGGGTTTCGCTGAAATCGCCATCTTTACCAAACTCGATTTCGCGCAAAAAGTAGTAGCGCACCGCATCGGGGCCGTAGGTTTCCACTAGGGCCACCGGATCTAGGGTATTGCCCTGGCTTTTACCCATTTTTTGGCCGTCTTTAGTTAAAAAGCCGTGGCTAAAAATTCGACCGGGCAGCGGCAGCCCCGCCGACATCAACATGGCGGGCCAGGAAATAGCGTGAAACCGCAGAATATCTTTGCCTGTCAGATGGATGTCAATGGGCCACCACTTGGCCACTGCCCGCTCCAGGCTCGGTGGTTCGCTGGGGTCTTGCAAAGCCGTTAGATAGCCCAGCAGCGCATCAAACCAGACGTAGAGGGTCTGATCAGGATCGGTAGGCACCGGGAAACCCCAGTCGAGATTGATTCGAGAAATCGAGAAGTCTTGCAGTCCGCGCTTGACGAAGCTCAGTACCTCGTTGCGGCGGGGCTCGGGCTGAATGAAGTCTGGGTGCTCAGCGTAGAATTGCTCTAGCTGCTCTTGATAGTTTGACAATTTAAAGAAGTAGTTTGACTCGTCACGCCACTCCACTGGCTTGTTGGTATGGATGGCGCAGTGCTGGTTGGGCAGCAGATCGCGCTCTTCTTTAAACTCTTCGCAGGAGACGCAGTACCAGCCCTGCTGCTGGCCCTTATAGACATCGCCTCGCTCCCACAGGCGCTGAAAAAATTCGTTGACGATGGTGTTGTGGCGGGGAGAGGTGGTGCGAATAAAGCGATCGCAGTCAATATTCAGCAGCCCCCACAGACGCTCAAACCCAGCCGCAAACTCATCGCAGTGCTCCTGGGGCGAGACGCCGCGCTCTTCGGCGGTGCGCTGAATTTTTTGACCGTGCTCATCGGTGCCGGTAATCATCAGTACCGGATGGCCCATAAGGCGATAAAACCTGGCCACTACGTCGGCGGCAATGGTGGTGTAGGCACTGCCAATGTGGGGCAGGCCATTGACGTAATACAGCGGCGTAGTAATAGCAAACGGCGGTTTATCTACAGGGGTAAAAGTCATACAAAAATGAAAACATTAGCCTGCAAAGAGGCCTGTCAAATAACGGCAGCGATCGGCGCGTAGCCTCTAGACAACGGGCTTTAAAACTAGACCCAACAAATACTAAGGATAGCAGCGCCAGGAAAAGCTAAGCCAAGCCGCCTGGAGACAAAAAGCCCAGAGCAGCATACTAGCCCGCCATGTTAAGGTTCCCTGAAGAAGCCCCAGAAGTTTTAAGCATCTAGGGCAGCCGCACCCCGTCGATGGCCAACTCAGTCGTTGAGCAGGCCCAGGCGATCGGGGGGCCAAAATCGCACCACCGCTCTGCCGATGATATTGTCAGCAGGCACAAACCCCCAGGAGTGACTGTCGTAGCTGCTGTTGCGGTTGTCCCCCAGCACCAGGTACGACGCGTCGGGCACTTCCTCAGGCCCCCACTGGTAGTCGGGCGGAGCTTTGATGTAGGGCTCGCTCAACACCTCCCCATTGCGAATGACCTCGCCATCGCGCACCTCCACCACATCGCCGGGCAGCCCCACAATCCGCTTAATAAAAGCATCCCGGCGCTGCCCTGGGGCGGTGAGGCTGTCGGGCGGCCAAAACACCACAATGTCGCCGTGCTCAGGGGGGTTGAGGTAGTAGCTGACCTTCTCAATGACGAGGCGATCGTTGATTTGCAGCGTGGGCTCCATCGAACCGGAGGGAATGTAGCGCGCCTCTGCCACAAAGTGCCGAATGCCCAGGGCCAACACCACGCTCAGACCAATGGTTTGCAGCCCTTCTACCCACGGGTTGGGCTGGGTTACCTGCTTTTTGGGGGCCACAGCCGGGGTGAGGGGAGCCTCGGGCGGCAGGGAAGATTTATCAGACTGATCGGTCACAGATGTGTCCCCGAAAATTATAGAAAAGAAGTTCTTCAGGCCGCTCTCAGGTCGCAGTCGCCACCGGATCGTACCCGCCAGGTTTGTCCTAGTGTAGTCGATCTACTTTGCAACCATGCTCCCCGGTGGACGGTTGATGGGTGAAGACAACAGCCGGTGGTTCTAGATGCTGGGCGATGCGATCGCGGCGGCCCCGGCGGGAGCCAATTCCTCAGACCACAGCCCCTTAGCTTCTAACCAGGGACGGCTGTAAATGCGCGACTGGTAACGCGAACCACCGTCGCACAGTACCGTGACAATGGTGTGGCCGGGGCCGAGCTGCCGGGCTAGCCTCACCGCCGCCGCTACGTTGATGCCTACCGAGCCGCCCATGAACAGGCCATCGTTATAGAGCAGCTCGTAGATGGTACGCAGTGCCTCAGGGTCTTCAATCTGGATGGCGTCGTCAATGGGCACCCCTGCCATATTGGCGGTGATGCGGCTGTTGCCGATGCCCTCGGTGATGGAGTTGCCCTCAATGTGGACTTCGCCGGTTTTGACGTAGCTGTAGAGACCGCTGCCCATGGGGTCAGCCACCACGCAGCGAATGCTGGGGTTTTTCTCTTTGAGAAACATGGCTACGCCCGCGTAGGTACCGCCGGTGCCCGTGGCCGCGACCCAGCCATCTACAGTGCCGTCGGTTTGTGCCCAAATCTCGGGGCCGGTGGTTTCGTAGTGGGCCAGGCGGTTGGCCAGGTTGTCGAACTGGTTGGCCCAGATAGCATTGTCAAGCTCGTCCGCCAGGCGGCCCGAAAGCTTTACGTAGTTATTGGGGTCGCGGTAGGGGACGGCGGGGACGGTGCGCACCTCAGCCCCCAGGGTACGCAGCAGGTCAATTTTTTCCTGGGACTGAGTGTCGGGGATGACGATCAGGCAGCGGTAGCCCTTGGCATTGCAGATGTGGGCCAGGCCAATGCCGGTATTGCCCGCTGTACCCTCAACCACGGTGCCGCCGGGCTTGAGCAGCCCTTTCCTTTCAGCGTCTTCAATGATGTAGAGCGCGGCGCGATCTTTCACCGAGCCGCCGGGGTTGAGAAACTCTGCTTTGCCCAGAATGTCGCAGCCGGTGGCCTCGCTCACGCTGTTGAGGCGAATGAGGGGAGTGTTGCCGACTGTGGCGACAAAACCTTGTTTAATGTCCATGCCTTTCGTAACCGTTGACAACAGCCTGTACGGGGCTAGGCGATCGCCCAACCTAGAGCCTGCCCAGGGCTATATCCCCAGCGCAGGCCGCCTTTTCATCCTACGGTGAAATGGCTGGCTTCTCGGCTAAAATTGGGCCGTTTGCTGGGGTTCCACCCCCAAGTTCAGCTCATGGGTAGAGTTTTCGCCTGGCAAAATTCCCCGGCTGGACTTGGCCCCTTTAGCGGTGGATTTAGTTTATCGTTGCAATCACTCGCTCTATCAGTCGTTACCTCCCCGCCCTGTGTCACGATGAAAACCCTTGAGGCGCTAATTTTTGATGTCGATGGCACCCTGGCGGAAACCGAGCGCGACGGCCACCGCGTGGCCTTTAACCAGGCGTTTCAAGAGTTCGGGCTGCGGTGGCACTGGCCGGTGGGTCTCTACGGACAACTGCTGCGGGTGGCCGGGGGCAAAGAGCGGATTCGCTACTACATTCAGCGCTACCAGCCCACGTTTGAGTCTGACGATATCGACGATCTGGTGATTGCGCTGCACCAGGCTAAAGCACGGCACTTTCAAGCGCTGGTCGAAAACCACGTGATCCCGCTGCGGCCAGGGGTGCGACGGCTGATCGAAGCGGCCCGGCGGGAGGGGGTGCGGCTGGCGATCGCCACTACCAGCGCCAAAGACAGTGTTATCCCCCTGCTCGAACACCTGCTGGGGCCAGACTCCCCCGGCTGGTTCGAAATGATCGCCGCCGGAGACATGGTGCCCGCCAAAAAGCCCGCCCCCGATATCTACAATCTGGTGCTCGACGCCATGCATCTCAACCCCGCCACCTGCCTGGTGCTTGAGGACAGCCCCCAGGGCTTAGCAGCGGCGACTGCCGCCGGGCTCTCCACTGTAGTTACCGTCAATGACTACACCCGCAGCTATGCTCTGCCCGGCGCTCGCCTGGTGATCAGCCATCTGGGCGAACCCAGCCTGCCCTTTGAAGTCCTCTGGGGCAAGGCCAGCAATGCCTACTACTTCTCCCTAGATTTGGCCCAGGCGCTCCTGCGAGATCCAGCAGCCCAGGGGTAAAGATTTTTGTACCGCACAATTCTTTAGCAACTGAGTCTCCCCAAGGGCACAGGCCGCGCGTCCCTGCATTGGATATCCCAGCAATCTCCCTACCCATCCACCCATCTACGCATCCACTCCCCATGTCCCTCTCCCACACCCTCTGGCACGCCAACCAAGACCTGGCGATCGCCTGCCTGCACCACCCCTTTGTCCAGGGCATTGGCGATGGCACTCTGCCCGTGGAGAAATTTGCCTACTACGTGGGCCAAGACGCCTTTTTTCTCGAAGCCTTTGCCCGCGCCTACAGCATCGCCGCCGCCAAGGCGTCTACGTGGGAAGCGTTTCAAGTGTTCCACCAGCTGGCCGATGGGGTGCTGGCCGAGTTGAATCTGCACGGCAGCTACGCTCAGGAATGGGGAGTAGACCTAACCGCCATTACTCCTGGTGCCGCCACCCGTCGCTACACTGATTTTTTGCTCAGCACCGCCTGGGGACAAGCACCTGGGGCGACGGCGGTGGCGATGGCCCCCTGCATGCGGCTCTACGCCTTTTTGGGTCAGTCTTTGGCGCAGCGCAACCCACCGACCCACCGCTATAGCCCCTGGATCGACACCTACGGCAGCGACCAGTTTGAACCCCTGGCCGCTCAGCTCGAAGCGCTAATTGATGATTCGACAGCAGACAGCCCCAGCAACCAGACCGCCTACCGCTACGCCATGGATTGCGAACTCGCCTTTTTTGAAGCCGCTTGGCAAGTGGGTTAGCCTCTGTTCGCCACTGTGCAAGCTGCAGAACGCTTAGACCTTCAAACCATCGCGGTAACGCTGCCACCAACAATTTGCCAACCGCTTTTATCTTTACGCCAAACTCTCATGTAGCGGTAATCACCTGCGAAGGCATTCCCTAAATACGTGCCTCTCAAGAAAATGTGAGCCGATGCCAGAACAAAGTGTTCGCTCAAAACTCGTATCTCTAGCCCTTTAGGTACAAACTCGTGAAACTGAGTACCACCCGTACGATGCAAGTCTAAATCCATCGCTTTGGTTGCCAGTTCACCCGTTGGCCCAGCGAAAAGCAGATCGTCGGCAATGAGCATATCTAATTCAGATACGTCGGAGGCTGACATTGCGGTGTAAAGTCGCGCTTCATACTCGCGAATTTGAGTTTCAATTTCTGAATCCATATTTCTTACTACAGTTTTCCTACGATAGTCGTGACTAAACCTAGCACTTGACCAAGCTGATTTTGACAGAGGCCAGCCGTTCTGGGTGCAGGGTGTAAGGTATACGGTCTACGGCTCGCCTTTAACCTGAAACCTTGAACCGTATACCCCACTGACCCGTCATCTTTAGCTTGGCAATCTACTAGCTATTCATCCCGAATCCGAGTCACAAAACCCCGATTCGCAACCGGTACCTCCTAGGGGCATTGCAGTGCAATGCCCCTACAAATCGGGGGTATACAGATAGGATTTGATATCATTACCGATCGCCTTCTCAATGCACCTCCACCGATTGCCTCTGGGACTGCGATGATGTCATTCAGTGTAGTCATTACATTGTTCACTGGTGGTGAAATCGCCTTGGCCAGAGATAATAGACGCGGAACCCTCTACTGGCTGACCCCATGACTGCCGACATTCGTCTACTTGTGCTCGATATCGATGGCACCCTGGCGGGTGTGTCTAACCAGATCAGCGAGCCGGTGCTGGCGGCGGTGCGCGAGGTGCAGCAGCGGGGGGTGGCGGTGGCGATCGCCACGGGCCGCATGTACCAATCGGCGCTGCGGTTCTACCAGGTGGTGGGCTCGACCCTGCCGCTGCTGGCCTACCAGGGGGCCTACATCAAAGACCCCCATACGCAGAAACTGCACCGCCACACGCCGCTGCCCCGGCGGCTGGCCCTCGAAATTCTGGCCTACCTGGCCCCGATGGAGGCCCGCAACGACCTGTCGATTCACCTCTACATCGACGACCAGCTCCACGTGCGGGCGATTATTGAAGACACCAAGGCCTATGCGGTGCGATCGGGCGTTACGCCGATCGCAGCGGGGGATCTATCCGCGCTCCTGGCGGGCAACGTCGCCATCGAAACCACCAAGCTGCTGACCCTGAGCGAAAACGTGGGCTTGCTGAGCGACATTCTCAGCGACCTGGGGCAGCGCTACCCCCTCGATGATTTATATCTGACGCGATCGGTGGAATATTTTGTCGAAGCCACCCATCCCAAGGCCAACAAGGGCGAAGCGGTGCGGTTTTTGGCCGAAGACCTGCTGGGCCTGACGCCCGACCAGGTGATGACCGTGGGCGACAACTACAACGATCTGGAAATGCTGCGCTACGCGGGCATTGGCGTGGCCATGGGCGATGCCCCCGAGCCAGTTAAGCAGGGGGCTGACTGGGTGGCACCGGGGGTGGAGGCGGATGGGGTGGCGGCGGCCCTGCGGGAGTTTCTGCTGTAGGTGGGGCCGAACTGTCGATCAGCAGGCTGTCGTACAGTTCCGAGAGGGTGACGGCGCGGTAGCCCTGGCGATCGATCAGCGCCAGCAGGGTGGGCAGGGCGTAGGCGGTCTGCACGCAGCGCTCCATCGAGCCGCCGTGCATGACAAAAATCGCCCCCGGAAAAATAAACTGCGCCAGATACCAGGTGTTGAGGTTGGGCGTACTCAACCGCCGCATGGTGTCGAAGGGAATCATCGAGGCCAGGGCCACCAGCGACTCGTAGCCGGGGGTGAGGCGAATGTGCTCAACCATGGCCCGGTTGTAGAGGCCGCGACCCGGACGATACCAGCGCAGGGGCTGCTGAATCAGGTCGGTGATGCGATCGTGGGCCTCTTGAAAGTGGCGGGCAAACTGGGCCGGCTGCAACATCGCCGGGGTGGTGTCGGTGGTGCCGTGGTTGGCGATTTCGTGGCCGCTGGCCAGAATGTCTTGCAGAATGGTGCTGCCAGGGTTGAGGTGGTCGGTAATGACGAAGAATGTGGCGTGTACCGGCTGTTTGGCGGTGCGGTTGTAGGTATCCAGCGCGTCGAGAATCATGCGAGTGGAACGATCGTCGCGATCGCCCGGCGTCGGCACATCGTCGATAGTCAGCGCCACCAGGGGGGCCTTGGTCGGCGCGTAGAACAGCGCATCCGGAAACATCCGGGCGACCTGGGTCAGCAATTGGTGGTGGGGAGGAGCCATGGCATTAGCGGCCCTAGCCTAACGATGGGTGGGATCTAGACTATCGCGCAGGCGATCGCCCAGCGTGTTAATGCAAAGGACTGTGAGAAAAATTGCCACACCAGGGGCCAGCACCAGGTAGGGAGCGCTCTCGATATAGTTTTGGGCGTCGTAGAGCATGCGCCCCCAGGTGGGCACATCGGGGGGAAACCCCACCCCGAGAAAGCTCAGGGTAGACTCCGCCAACAGGGCATTGCCCACGCCAATCGTCGCCGCCACAATCACCGGCCCGAGGATATTGGGCAGCAGGTGGGTTTTGACAATGCCCCAGGGCCGCGCTCCCAGGGCCACCGCCGCCTGCACAAAGGTGCGCTGCTTCAGACTCAAGAACCCGGCCCGCACCAGGCGCGCCACCGACATCCAGCTCAAGCCGCCAATCAGCAGCACAATCAGCAGAAAAATGCCCCGTTCTGGCCCCAGGGCGCGGCGCACCGGGTCGCCCAGCAGATACACCACCAGCAGCACCAGCGGCAGCTGTGGCAGCGCCAAAAACAGGTCGGTGACCCGCATCAAAACCACATCTACCCAGCCGCCGCAGAACCCGGCCAAGGCCCCAATGCCCACCCCCAAACTAATCCCCACCAGGGTCGCCGCCAGCCCCACCGCCAGGGAAATGCGGCCCCCCACCAGCAGCCGGGCCAGCTGATCTTGCCCCAGGTCGTTGGTGCCCAGGGGCTGCCCCACACCGGGCGGCAAAAAGGCGCGGCCAAAGTCAATGGTGCTGGGGGAACCGGGGTAGAGGAGGGGGCCGAGGGCGATCGCCAGCATCAGCATCCCCAGCACCACCAGGGCCAGTTGGGCGGTGCGATCGCCCCACAGCCGCTCCCAAATCCGATTTTTGCTCCTCTCTGGAGCTACAGATCCCGGTGCCAGGTCGGTGTTAATGGCCATAGCGCACCCGAGGGTCAATCACGCCGTAGAGAATATCGGCCACCAGGTTAAACGCCACCACCAGCACCGCGTAGATAAAGGCAATCCCCATCACCACGGGCGTATCGCTGCGGTAGATCGATTCGATCAGCAGCGCCCCAATTCCCGGCACCCGAAACACCTGCTCCGTCACCAGCGCCCCGGTAAAAATCGTCGGAATATCCAGCGCCACCAGCGTCACCACCGGAATCAGCGCATTGCGCAGCATGTGCAGGGTGACGATGCGCCAGCGGCCCAGCCCCTTCGCCCGCGCCGTTTTTACGTAGTTTTGGGGAATTTCTTCCAGCATGGCGGCCCGCACAAAGCGCAGCAGCACCGCCGTCTGAAACAGCACCAGAGTGGCGATCGGCATAATCGACTGCTTCAGCCACCGCCCCAGGCTATCCAAATCGCTCACCACCAGCTGATTGTCGTAGATAAAGGGCAACCAACCCAGCCGTACGCTCAGCACAATGATCAGCACCAGCCCCGAAAAAAACGGCGGCGTCGAAAACCCCATAAACGCCAGCGTCGTAATCCCTCGATCGACCCAGGTGTTGTGCCGCAGCGCCGCCACCATCCCCAGGGGCAGCGCCAGGGCCACGCTCAGCAGGTAGGCCACCCCAATCACCCACAGGGTGACCGGCAACCGTTGGGCAATCAGCTCCGCCACCGGCAGCCGACTGGTAAACGAATAGCCCAAATTGCCGCTAAACAGCGCCACCGTCCATTTCAGATAGCGAATGGGAATGGGCTGGTCGAGGCCGAGCGATCGCACAATATTTTCCCGCACCTCCGGCGTAATCGCCGGATTCGTCGCCAGATCTCCCAGGGGATTACTCGGTGCCAGCGCCAGAATAAAGAAGATCACCGCGCTGATAGCCAGCAGCGTGGGGATGGCGATCAGCAGACGTTTGAGCAGGTAGCCGAGCATAGGAGAGCGATGGGGAAGATGAGGGGGATGGGGAGAAGTTATGAATTTTGAGTTTTGAATTGTTTTGAATTGTTTTGACCAGAATTTAACTCAAAACTCATAACTCAAAATTCAACACTCACAACTCATTCACTCCCCTACCCCACCTTCGGTGCCAGCGCCGCCTTTGGGTAGGCGATGCGCTTGTGGTTGTACTGCTGCCACACCTGCACAAAGATCTCGGCAATTAGGGTCATGTGGTCGCGGGTGAGGCCCGATTCTACCAGCTGGTTGTCTTTCCAGCGGGCGCGGAGGATACGGTTGACCATGGCCAGGGCTTCGTCGGGGGTGGCGTCGGTGAGCGATCGCAGCGCCGCCTCGCAGGAGTCGGCCAGCATGACAATGCCGGTCTCGGGCGACTGGGGAATGGGGCCATCGTAGCGGAAGTCAGACTCTTTCACCGCCAGGGCCGGTTCGTTCTTAGCCAGCTCCTGGGCCTGGTGGTAGAAATAGCTGATCAGCATGGTGCCCTGGTGCTCGGGGATAAAGGCGCGCACCGCCTTGGGCAACCGGCATTTGCGGGCCATGACAATGCCCTCGGTGACGTGCTTTTTGATGATGGTGGCGCTGAGCCAGGGGTCGTTGAGATCGTCGTGCTTGTTGGGGCCGCCCATCTGGTTTTCGATGAAGCCCTGGGGGTCGTGCATTTTGCCGATGTCGTGGTAAAGCGTACCGGCCCGCACCAGCTCGACGTTGCAGCCCAGGGCGCGGGCGGCGGCCTCGGCCAGGCTCGACACAAACACCGTGTGCTGAAAGGTGCCCGGTGCTTCTGACGCCAGCCGCTTCAGCATGGGCCGGTTGGGGTTCGACAGCTCCGCCAGGCGAATGGGGGTGACCAGGTCAAACAGGTGCTCGAGGTAGGGGCTGAGCCCCAGAGCCGCAATGCTGGAGATCACCCCGTAGACTCCCTGGAGGGCCGCCCCGGTGAGCATACCCGACCAGGCCGAGATCAGCGAAACCGGGCTGACGATGAGCGTGAGCAGCAGATAGACCACCCCCTGGGTGAGGCCGACGCCACCGCCCAGCAGGGCCAGTTCTTCGCGCGATCGCATGCGGCCCGCCAGCAGGCTGCACACCAGCGCCCCCGCTGTCCCGGCCATAAACGAAATGCTGCCCACCCCGGCACCCACCGGCAGCAGCACCGCCACCAGCACCACCAGCGTGCCCCCCAGCACCGGGCCATAGAAGCTGCCCGCCAAAAGACCAATGGCGGGCAGCCCGTAGGCCGCTATACCCACAATTTTCATCACCCCGGTGCTGACCACCATAGCCGACAGCAGCAGATAGTCTTTCTGGCGGAGCCGCTGGGGCACCCAACGCTCGACCAGCAAAAATAGGCCAACGCCTCCGGCCACCAGCCCGCCAAACATGGCCAGCCCCCAGTAGTTAAAGCGGCGCTGGCTGAGGTTAAAGCTATCGAGCAGCACAAACTTGCTCTGGGTGATGGGCTCTCCAGCAGCAACGATCAGCTCCCCCTGTTGCACTTCAACGATTACGGGCTTGACGGCCTCTGCGGCCATATCGGCCTGGAGTCGGGTGCGATCGGTGTCTTCGACCAGGTTGGGCTGTAGGGTGGAGAGCAAAAGCTGGCGGGCCAGGGGTTCGATCGGTCGCGGCAGGGTGTCTTTGAGCTGGAGATAGGCCGCGCGATCGAGCACCTCCGGCGGCAAGCCAGAATGAATGCCCTGGGCCAGCATCCGCTCGGCGGCTTTGCGGATCTCAGCCTGGGCACTGCTCCACTCTTGCACCGGCAAATCAAACAGTGGAGCGGCCTCGGAGACGCCCTCGGCTTGGGCGGCCAGCAGCGACAGGTTCGCCATCGCTTCCTGATAGCTCTGGCGAGACTGTTCTACCGCCGTCAGGAGTCTTGCCAATTCTTGACTGCTCGACCGCTGGCCGTAGGCCCACAGTTCCCCCAGGGCCGTCTGCTGGTCAGGGGTAATGGTCTGGTTGCGCAGCAGCGTTTCCAGGGGCACCTGCTCCCCCCGAGCGCTGTCGTCGGCCAGCGGATCGATCAGGCTGCGCAGTTTGAGCCAGGTGGCATCGTCGGAGCGGCGTAGGTAGATCTGCACCTGGGTGGACAGCACACTGGTCGAGACGAAAGGCACGCCCCCCGCCTGCCGACGAATGTCGCCCACCTGGGCCATGAGGGCGGTGAGCGATCGCAGCACCGAGTCATTGACGGTGGTATCCACCCGCAGCACCCGCAGCGCACCGTTGCGGGCGTCACGGCGTCGCTCTTCGGTGGTTTCTTTGTCTTCTACCTGTACATCGCCGGGGGCAAATACCGTATGGGGGGCAATGCTGCCCACCTGCAACCCGGGCTGGTTGTAGAAACGCTGCCCCAGAATAGCCGTCAGCCCCACGGTGGTCACGGCCAAAGCCACGCGGGGATAGCGAATATTTTTGCCCCGTCGCAGCGGATAGCAGGGCTGGGGTCGGCCCTGCCGCCGAGGCGCTCGTCCCCTCGACTCAGCCTCGGCCTCAGCCGACTTCACCCCCAAAGACAGCGATCGCGGCGACAGCGCAGAGGGCGGGGCAATCGGCTTCATCGCCCGCCGCTCCAGAGTCCACCAGCGCTCGACCGCAGCCACAATATCCTGAATTGCCTTCATAGATTGAGACAGTTAAAGGGGGTGGGCAGAGGCCGGGGAACCCCAGTCTAAAAATGCAAGAGCGCCCACTTCCCCGCAACGCGCTTGGGCGGTCAGCCCAGTGGAGGGCTCTCTAGAAGCTATTATAGGCGGCGGCTCAGGGTCTGCGCCTGTGCCCCTTGACTCAACCCCTCAGCCCCAGGGGCCCAGGGGAGGTCGTCCCCTGGGGAACGACCCCTGCCCAGCGACCGTGCAGTGCCGCCGCCAAGGCCACCAGGGCATCGCCCTCCAGCCCCCGCCACGGATCCAGGCGAGGGGGCGAATAGTCGAGCAGCCAGCGCTGGCGGAGAGCCGACCCGAGACTGGCCCGACCGCCTAACATCCCTGCCAGCAGGCTTACCAGGGCGATCGCCGCTGAGTTCCATCCCCGTCGGCAGGCCAGTCCCTGGGCCATAGTAAACTGGCCCTGGCTCTGCCCTACCAGGGCCAGGGCTTGGCCCACCGGGCTGGCTACGGCCTCCGAGGGGCGGTCGCCAGCGGCCATATTCAGTCCGGAGGCGGTTTTCATCGTTTGACAGAGCACGGTGAACAGCTGCTCACAGGCCAGGACAGCCTCCGCAGACAGCCCCAGAGCTGAGCCCCAGCAGTGCACTGAGGCTCGGCGGTGGCCGTGGGCGTCAGCCATCACCCACAGAACGGGGAAAGCGCTGATCGAGACTGCCACCGGATTCGGCAGCGCCTGAAAGTGGGCCCGCCAAGCCAGGGGCTCTAGGCGACTCCCTTGAACACAGGCGGCGGCGGTTTGCAGCAGCCCACTCTGCCACTCCCCAGCCCCCTGGACGCAGCGGTCAGCGGCCATGCGATCGCCAATCACCACCGCCTCCAGGGCCGCCGTCAGGCGATCGCGCTGCGAACCAGCCTGCCCTCCCCGTTGCACCACCGCTTGAACCTCCGCTTGAACCATGGTGTGTCTCCCTCGCCGCGTGTTTTTCTCAAAAGCCCTGCCCCAGAGCGTTTAGTTAAAGACCCGGTAAAAAGCCAGATGAAATTCGGGGGGGTGTAGTAGCCTATTCTTGACAGCAATCCTATAATGCTTGCTGTCAAGCCCTTGGGGTTTTATCACAGTCTGTTGCCCTGCCTGGAGCTAAGTCTATGTTCTGCGCCTCCCCTTTCATCCCACCCACGGCTCCAGGGGGGGCCAGACCGCGAACCTGGGCTGTCGCTGCGGCGATCGCCCTCGGCACCAGCTGCATAGTACCTGTCGCCTGGGCCCAAACCCCACCAGCTCAAACTCCACCGGCCCAAACCCCGCCAGCGGGAGCCCCACCGGCCAGTCAGCCCGCCACCCCCACCGTTAGCGGCGGGCGCATTGTTCGGCCTACCCTTCAGCTGGGCAGCCAGGGCGAGTCAGTGCGAGAGCTTCAGTCGATGCTAATGCTGCTGGGCTACTACCCCGGCCCGGTCACCGGCCTGTACCAAGACGATACTGCCGCCGCCGCCCGCCGGTTTCAGACCGCTGCCGGCATTACCGCCGACGGCATTGTCGGCCCCGCCACCTGGAGTCGTCTGTTTCCGACACCCCCCAGCGAAGCCAACCCACCCACCGCCGCCGCACCGGGCGAGACGCCCCCCGCCACTACCACCAGCGGTGCTGGCAGGCCGCCATCGACCACCCCCTCCAGCAGTGGCACCTCTCCAGCGACCCTCCCCGTGCTGCGCCCCGGCATGGAAGGAGAGGCCGTCCGCCAGCTGCAGCAGCGTCTGCGAACTAAAGGGTTTTACAATGGCGCGATCGATGGGCTCTTTGGCAGTCAGACTGAAGCCGCCGTGCGCCGGGCTCAGACCGCCAACAACCTCACCGTAGATGGCATCGTTGGCCCCGCCACCTGGCGCGCGCTGAATTGACGGCATCGACCAAAGCGGCCAGCTCTATGACAACAGCCGCCGAACCTGAAGGTTTGGCGGCTGTAGGCCCTACTAGGGCAGATGCTAAACGCTAAGTCTAGACGCTCAGTCTGGCTGAACAAACCAGTCGCTGAGCCCGAGGTTCGCGTCTGGCAGAGTGGCGCTGGCGTAGGTGGAGTAAGGAATATCTAGGGATTCTAGAGTAGACACCTGCCGGTCAGCGTGATTCATGTAGAGCATATAGTTGCCCATAAGAAAGTAAACGCCCATTAGGGCCGCCGCCGACGAGGCCACCAAAAAACCCGCCAGCATCAGGGAAAATTCCTGACCTTTGACGGCCTGCTCCATCAGGCGGAGCGCCCAGGCCACCAGAGCAATAACAATAGTCAGGATAAGCAGCAACATGGAGCAACTGTCGTATGTAACGATACGGATAGTCAGATGAACGACTAACTCGCTATGTTACACATCGTAACAGGCATTCATAAAACCAGCATGGGTTTCACAGAATGTCTTCAGGTTTGCCGGGGTGCCTGCCAAATCTAAGTCAGGCGTACGGGCACCTGGCGATCGCGCAAATGCTCCTTCACCTGCTGCACCGTCAGCTGCCCGTAGTGGAGCAGCGAGGCCAGCAGCGCCGCCTCGGCCCTCCCCTCGGTGAGGGCCTGGTGAATGTGCTCGCAGTTGCCCGCCCCACCGGAGGCAATCACCGGCACCGGCACCCGCTCGGCAATGGCGCGGGTGAGATCGAGGTCGTAGCCCGCCTGGGTACCGTCGGCATCCATGCTGGTGACCAGCAGCTCGCCCGCCCCCTGATTCACCACTTCCTCGGCCCAGGCCAGGGCATCGAGGCCGGTATTCTCGCGACCGCCGCGCACATAGACATCCCAGCCGGGGTTGCCGGGGTCGAGGCGGCGGCGGGCGTCAATGGCCACCACAATACACTGCGCCCCAAAGCGATCGCTGGCTGCGGCAATCAGCTCGGGCCGCTTCACCGCCGCCGAGTTGATGCTGACCTTGTCGGCCCCGGCTCGTAACAATTTTTTAATGGTCTCTAAGGATTGCACCCCGCCGCCCACCGTGAGGGGAATGAAAACCTGCTCCGCCGTACGGTACACCACGTCGTAGATAATGTCGCGGTCTTCATGGGTGGCGGTGATGTCGAGGAACACCAGCTCGTCGGCCCCCGCTTGGTTATAGGCCTGGGCCAGCTCAACCGGGTCACCCGCGTCGCGCAAATCGACAAAGTTAACCCCCTTTACCACTCGCCCAGCCTTCACATCCAGGCAGGGCACAATTCGTTTCGCCAGCATTGCCTTCTCCTTAGTTTCCCCCGACGGCAAATTAACCCGTTCCCCCGCTCCACAATAGAGGATTATGACGATCACCAGGGGGCAAGACGCTGATACACTGTGTCTTGGTTTTATCGTTGGAATGCAGTTGGAGCCCTTAGCAGACATGGCTTTAGAGATTGGCCAGCAGGTGAAAGTATCCCGGCTACGCGATCGAGTTTCGAAGGATGTGGCGACGTATCTTGGCAAGCGCGGCGTTGTGAGCAACTTTAAAATGGTAGACGGCAGCGGCGTGGGCGTCGTCGTCGAGTTTGAAGACCGCTACACCACCTGGTTCTTCGAAGATGAGCTGTCTGTGGTTCAGTAGCGCTGGCCTCGCCGAGGCACTTGAGCCGAGGCAATTTAGTAGAGCTGCTGAGGTCTGCAATACCCTTCCCGCCTCCCTAAATCACGGGGGCATGCAGCGGCAAAGCCACAGCTTAAACGCAGGCAATGCCCAGGAAATCTCCTCTTTTAGGCCGATTCCACCGCTACTAGTCCCCGGGATGATCGGCATAGGTTCCCAGAGCGGAGACCCGGGGCAGGTTCGCTTCGGTGCAATTCTAGGCAACCTTTGAGCGGTGATGACCTGACCAACGCGTAGGCTCTGTTTTTCTATGGCATTGATTCTCACTTACTTGGGCAAGGGCGGCAGCGGCAGCACCACTGTAGCTATTGCCGCCGCTAAGCAGCGGGCGCGGGCCGGGCAGCGGGTGCTGCTGGCCATTCAAGACGTGACGCCAGCTCCGGCGCTGCTGCTGGGCCAGGCGCTGAGCGTGGAGCCCCAGGAGCTAGAGCCCAATCTGTGGGGTATGCAGTTTCAAACCGCAGCCCTGCTGGAGCAGAGCTGGGATGAGGTCAAAACCCTGGAGGTTCAGTATCTACGCACTCCTTTTCTCAAGGCGGTGTACGGCCAGGAACTCGGGGTCATGCCGGGAATGGACAGCGCCCTGGCCCTCAACCAGCTGCGGCAGCTCGACGCCAGCGATCGCTACGACGTGATTGTCTACGACGGCAGCGATGCCCTGGCGACCCTGCGCATGCTGGGCATGCCGGAAATTCTCGACTGGTACCTGCGGCGGTTTCGCGGCGTCTTTCAGCAGTCGGATGTGGGGCGAGTCATTTCGCCCTTTTTGCAGCCCATGGCCGCAGCGGTGCTGGCGGTGGACTGGGGGGGGGATGTGCTCGATCAGCCCACCGGTCAGGTGCGATCGCAGCTGGAAGAGGGTCGCCAGGCGGTGACCAACCCCAGCCGCATCGCCGCCTTTCTGGTGACCACGCCCACCGCCGGGGCGGTGGCCACCGCCCGCTACCTGTGGGGCAGCGCCCAGCAGATCGGCCTGACGGTGGGCGGTGTTTTAGTGAACCACGGCGTGCTCGACACCGAGCAAATCCACGCCTTTGCGCCCCTGCCCCAGGTGCCCCTGCCCTCGGTCATCGATCAGGGATGGGAGGCCGCGGTAGAGGCCCTGCCTGACCCGGCCCAGTGGGCGGCGGCGGCCCCCCGTCCGGTGACGGTCGATGCGGCGACTAAGACCGTGCGACTGTTTTTACCCAGCTTTGACAAAACCCAGGTCAAACTCACCCAGTACGGCCCCGAGGTCACCATTGAGGCGGGCGACCAGCGGCGCAACCTGCTGCTGCCCGCCGCGCTCCAGGGCAAAGCCGTAGCCGGAGCCAAGTTTCAAGATCAGCACTTGGTGATCTCCTTTAGCTAGGGCGCTGGCGCAGCTCATCCATCGTCACGCCGACCACAGGCCCAATATCACAGGGCCAATATCACAGGCCCAATGTCATAGGTTGGCAGGAAAATCCCCTCCCCGCCGACCGAAGTTTGATTCTGCCCCCGAAAATGTGGCACCGTGGAAGTGATTGCGCTTCTCCCCTGGGAGCTGTGCCAGCGCCCAATTACCGATCGCTTTTAAATATCAATCTGTAGCAGTTTTCCCTTCCCATGGCTGAACCACCGTCCTCCCCTCCGGCCAACGACGCTTTAGACCAAACCCCTGCCGCCGAGATTGCGGCTGAGGTCGCCCCCACAGCCGCAACTGTAGCCGAGGGGAACGCGGCTCGTCAGCTTCTAGGCATGAAAGGGGCAAAAACGGGCGAGACCTCGATCTGGAAAATTCGCCTTCAGCTGATGAAGCCGATCACCTGGATCCCGCTGATCTGGGGGGTGGTGTGCGGCGCGGCGTCTTCGGGCAACTACCGCTGGAGCCTGGAGCACGTGCTGATCGCCGCCGCCTGCATGCTGCTCTCGGGGCCGCTGCTCACCGGCTATACCCAAACCCTCAACGACTTCTACGATCGCGACATCGACGCCATCAATGAGCCCTACCGCCCCATCCCCTCGGGGGCAATCTCGATTCCCCAGGTGGTGAGCCAAATTTTGCTGCTGCTGGTAGGGGGCATCGCCGTCGCCTACGGCCTCGATCGCTGGGCGGGCCACAGCTTTCCCACCATTACAGCCCTGGCCATTGGCGGTTCGCTGGTGTCGTACATCTATTCGGCCCCGCCGCTAAAGCTCAAGCAAAACGGCTGGCTGGGCAACTACGCCCTGGGGGCTAGCTACATCGCACTGCCCTGGTGGGCGGGCCACGCCCTGTTTGGCACCTTGACCTGGCAGATTGTGGTGCTCACCCTGTTCTACAGCCTGGCGGGCCTGGGGATTGCGGTGGTCAACGACTTTAAGAGCGTCGAGGGCGATCGCCAGATGGGGCTCAAGTCGCTGCCGGTCATGTTTGGGGTCACCACCGCCGCCTGGATCTGCGTACTGGCGATCGATATTTTTCAGGGGGGCGTCGCCGCCTACCTGATGGCGATTCACCAAAACCTCTACGCGGTGCTGCTGGTGCTGCTGATCATTCCCCAGATCACCTTTCAGGACATGTACTTCCTGCGTGACCCCCTGGGCAACGACGTCAAATATCAGGCCAGCGCCCAGCCTTTTTTAGTCTTAGGTATGCTGGTAACAGGGCTGGCCTTGGGGCATACGGCACTCTAGGGATCCGCTAAATCACAGCTGTACCCTTGAAGAAATGGTCGAAACCCCATACAGTCACATGAGGATGTGAAGGGCAACGGTGTTATGACTCGATCTTGGTTAACCCGGCTGTCGTTTCCCGCGAGGAAGTCGGCGCGGCCCGCAGGACGCAGCAGGTCTGGGGTCAGCACGCTCAACGGTGCGCGGATTGCTCCCCCGGGAGTGGAGCCCCAGTCGGGGCCAGCAGCGGCAAAGCCAGAGCCACCGCGCCGCTATCGGCCACTGTTTTTGCGGCCCTTCTTTTGGCTGGTACTGCTGGCCGGGGCGGGCATTGCCGGGGGCGGTACCCGCGCCTACCGCGTATTTGAGACGACCAGCGCCAACCTGCCCGACCCCGATCAGGCTCTAACCTACCAGCGCGACGGCACCGTCACCATGGTTTCGGCGGACGGGGTAATTCTACAAAAGCTCGGCCCCGCCTCCCGCGAGACCATTACCTACGACACCATGCCCGAGCACCTGGTGGACGCCTTTATTGCCTCCGAAGACCAGCGCTTCTACGAGCATGCTGGGGTTGACTATCGCGGCATTGCCCGTGCCGTCTGGGCCAACGTGCAAAACCGCGACCTGGTGGAGGGGGCGAGCACCATTACCCAGCAGCTGGCTCGGATCGTCTTTCTCGACCAGGAGCGCAGCTTTCAGCGCAAGATCAAAGAGGCCATGATGGCCACCAAGCTCGAAGACAGCTTGACCAAGGAGCAGATCATTGAGCGCTACCTCAATCTGGTGTACCTGGGCTCTGGGGCCTACGGGGTAGCCGATGCCTCTTGGGTGTACTTTGGTAAAACTATCGATCAGCTCACCGTAGCTGAGGCGGCGATGATTGCCGGTATGGCTCCCGCCCCCAGCCTGTACTCCCCCACGGTGAACGTCGAGGCGGCCCGCAGCCAGCGCAACCGAGTGATTCGCCGCATGCTGGACACCGGAGCCATCAGCGGCATAGAAGCGGAGGAGGCCATCACCACGGAGGTGGCGGTGACTCCCAACCAGCCCAAGTTTCTCTACAGCGAGTTTCCCTACTTCACCATCTACATTCAAAAGCAGCTGGAGGCGCTGCTGCCCCCCGACCAGCTCGAGGCCGGGGGCCTGACTGTCGAAACCACTCTCAACGTGGTGTGGCAGCGCCGGGCCGAAGAGACCGTCCAGGAGGCCGCTGCAAACCACCGCGGCTGGCAGCGGATTGGCCAGGTGTCGCTAGTTGCGGTTGACCCCCGCAACGGCGAAATCAAGGCCATGGTGGGGGGCACCGACTTCACCAGCGAGAACCAGTTTAACCGGGTGACCCAGGCCCAGCGCCAGCCGGGCTCGACGTTTAAAACGTTTGTGTATGCGGCGGCGATCGCAGGCGGCATGTCACCCTACAAAAGCTACATGGATGCCCGCTACGTGGTTGACGGCTACGAACCCAAAAACTACGGCGAAAACTACAGCGGCAGTATGGAGCTACTGCAAGCCCTGCGCAACTCCGTCAACATCGTGGCGGTGAAATTGCTGGTGGATGTGGGCTTCGAACCGGTGGTGCAGCTAGCCGAGCGCATGGGAATTAAATCTCCGCTGCTGCCCGCCTATTCCCTCGCTCTGGGAACCTCAGAGGTCAACCTGCTGGAGCTTACCAGCGCCTACGGCACCCTGGCCAATAAGGGTATTCACCGTCCTGCCCACGGCATTCGCCGGGTGCTCAACAGCAGTGGTGAGGTCATCTACGAGCGACCCAACGAGTCAGAGCAGGCCATCGATGCCGACAGCGCCGCCATCATGACCTGGATGCTGCGCAGCGTTGTGGAGGGCGGCACCGGCAGCAATGCCTATTTGGGTCGCCCCGTGGCGGGAAAAACCGGCACCTCCGAGGAGTACCGAGACCTTTGGTTTGTGGGCTACATTCCGCAACTGGCCGCTGGCGTCTGGATGGGCAATGACGACAACACCCCCACGCGCGGGGCCAGCAGCATGGCCGCCGCCGTTTGGCGCAGCTTTATGGCGAAGCTCACTGACGATATTCCGGTTGAGCAGTTTCCCAGCCTGCCTCGCCTGGGCGGGCGCGAGGGCACCATTACCCTAAGCCCCGTCAAGCCCGGTCGCGTGACTGCCGACAGTGCTCCGTCTCGCTCGGCGGAGGCGGCCTCAGGCTCTAGCGGCGAAGGCCGCCAGGCCCGTCGCACAGAGCGTAACGACAGCGAAGAAGCGGCCCCAGCGGCCTCCTCCAGCTCTGGCAGCAGCCCCGCAGCATCGTCATCGTCGGCTGAACCCGCCGCTCCCGCCGCTCCCGCCGCCGCTCCCGCCCCAGCGGCGGCTCCGCCCGAAGCACCGGCTCCCCGCCCCGTGAATACGGCCCCGGTAGCGCCAGCCCCGGTGGCTCCAGCTCCGGTAGCTCCGGCTCCGGCCCCGCCGCCCATTGTCGCTCCCCCGCCTCCCCTCGAAGCTCCCTCACCGTCCGCCGAGGGGGAGTAGGTCGCAAGATAGAGGTTTTGGGGGGCAAACGGGTCTTCAGCGACCCAGGGTCAGACCTGGGACTGATCCCCAGAGTCGACCCGGCGGCGTAGGATATTAAACAAATGATTTTGGAGTCTGATTTAGCTATGTCTCTCTATTTTGCGGTTGCAGGTGAAGCTGCTGTATCTTCGTCCCTTGTGCTGGTGTACGTAGTGGGTTTCATAGCCGCCGTCACCCTGGGCTCGATTGCCTGGTATAACTCCAAGCGCCCCGCTGGCTGGGAAAACAAAGAGAAGCCTGACTTTGTTCCCACCGTCAAGCCTGAGGAAGGTGAAGAGGCCTAGCTAATGGCCTGTCAAGCTGCACTGCGGGGGTACTCGCAGCGCGCATCCGCACAGCGATCGCCGTGCAGGGGGCATTGTCAAAGACAGCTCGCTTCCCCGATAAGGTTGACAGAGCCCAGCGCCACCGCCGACTGCCGCAGCCTCGATCGCTGAGCGACCGGAGGCACATTACTATGCGGGACTCTAGCGGCGGCACTCTAGCGATCGCACTGCCGTCTGAGCCAGGGGCTCGGGCGGCAGCTGTTTTGAGTAGCCCTGGCACAAGCGGCCCTGGGACACTCAGCCAGGCGTTCGGGGGCTGGGCATTTTGGGGGCTGCCCGATTGAAACGCTCGATTTAACCCCGGCCAACTCTGGCCCATCTCTAATCGACCACCCGCAGTCGGCCCTGCCGAATCGCTTCAAACACTCGCTGAGCGGTGGCGTGATCCTGATTGCTGAGGGTGGGCTGACTGAGCAGTATCTCCATCAGCTCTCGCTGCACCTGGCGACTGATGCGGCGGTCGGCAAAGATTTGATCGACGATCGCTTTGAGGGATTGGCTGGTGGTTTGAGACATAGCGACGACCTGGCTAGTGAGGCTGTTCCCAATATCTCCCAAAGTGCTCAACTACAGGGTGACAGGCCCTCCGCCTGGGCATGATCCTGGGCTGGCCGGGCCGTGATGTATATCCGTTCAGGCCGTGGTTTAAATCACTTCAGCTCAGGCCCCTGAGGAGTAATAGCGAATCCCAGCTGTAGGTAATTCGGTTGAGACCTGTCTCTGCAACGTTCGAACGTTGCAGGGGTTCGTGAATATCCCCTAGGATAGCCACGGTTATAAAGGACTAAATTTTCTGCCGAGACCGATCACCCCAGTAGCGCACATATTCAGCCATTCCCGCCAGCAGGGCCGAACCCAGGATCAAGACGACGCTGAGGGCGTTGATATCGGGTTTAACGCCCGTGCGCACGCGGCTAAAAATTTCGATGGGCAGGGGGTTAGCGCCGCCTCCGGCGGTAAAGCTGGAGATCAGCAGGTCGTCCATGCTGAGCACAAAGGCCAGCAGACAGCCCGCTAAAATTCCCGGTGCCAGCTGGGGAAGCAGCACTCTGAGGAGCGCCTGGGTATGGGTGGCCCCCAGATCGAGCGCCGCTTCTTCAAGGTTGGGGTCGAGGTGCTGAAGGCGGCTCGACACCACCACCGCGATGTAGGCCAGGCAAAAGACCATATGCGCCGCAATGATAGTGCCCAGGCTGAGGGGCACCGCCACCGACGCCAAAAATACCAGGGTCGCCACCGCGATCGCAATGTCGGGCACAATCAGCGGTAGATACGACATCCCCCGGTAAAGACCCTTGCCCCAAAACCGATGGCGGGCCAGACCAATGGCCATCAGGGTGCCCAGCACCGCCGAAATCGCCACCGCCACCGTGGCAATCGTCAGACTGTCTTGCAGGGCCGAGAGCAGGCGGCGATCGCTAAACAACGCCCGATACCACCGCAGGCTAAAGCCTCCCCAGCCAGCGCTGTAGCGCGAGTCGTTGAAGCTGTACACCCCCAGCACAATGATGGGGAAGTACATAAAGGCGTACATCAGCGCGGTGAAGAGGCTGGGCCAGGTGACGGGGCGGGAGGACATGGGAGGGTAAGGATGGAGAGCTAGGGGGCTGCGAATTTTGGATTGGCGATTTTGGATTTTGGATGGGTTATTGGGTGGGTAGGGGCACGATGTGTCTGCCCTAGGCTTCGGTAACGGTGTTGCGATCGCCGTAGCGCAGCAGCAGGGCGATCGCCAGACTGACCGCTAAAATCAGCACCATGCTGAGCGCTGAGCCAAAGCCCCAGGCGCGGGTCGGACCGAGAAACTGGTTGTAGATCAGCCGCGAAATATTCATCGATGAGGCCCCACCCAGCAGGGTAGGCACCACAAAATCGCTGAGCGTGCTGATAAACACCAGCAGACTGGCCGCCGCAATGCCGGGCAGGGTTTGGGGCACCGTCACTTTCCAAAAGCACTGACGGGGGTTGGCCCCCAGGTCAGCAGCGGCCTCCAGCAGGCGGGTATCGAGCTTCTCGAGCGACGCGTAGAGAATCAGCACCATGTAGGGCAAGAAGCTATAGGTAAGGCCAATGAACACCGCCGTAGACGTATTTAGCCAGTTTTGGGCGGGTAGCCCCACCGTCGCCAAAAGGGTATTGAACACACCGCTGGGCCGCAAAATGGTCGTCCAGGCGTAGGCCCGCAGCAGCGACGACGTCCACAGAGGCAAAATAAAGGCCACCAGCAGCAGGTTGCGCCATCGCTGGGGCGACATCAGCGCCAGCCAGTAGGCCACCGGAAAACCCAGCAGCAGGCACAGCAGCGTCGAGCCCACCGCAAACCCCACCGATCGCCCAATCACCCGCAAATACACCGGCTGCAAAATTTGCAGATAGTTGCCCAGGCCATAGCCACCGCTGGGCTGCCCCAGCCGCAGCCCCGGCACCAGGCTAATCTCAAGGATAAGTAGGGTGGGCAGCACCAGCAGCACCAGCAGCCACACCCCCGCTGGCCCCAGCAGCGTCACCGGCCCCAGCCAGCGTCGAGGGGCGAGGCGCTCGGCCCAGGTTGCAGAGGGAGTCGGTGAGGGGGCGGGGGTCATAGGAAGGGTGGGGAGTGAGGGAGTAGGGGGGACAGGGAAAGTTTTGAATTTTGAATTTTCAATTGAGGTGTTGCCGACAGAACTTAAAACTCAAAACTTAGAACTCAAAACTCTCCTCCTCTAAGCGCTGGTCACTTCGGTCCAAAACTGATCAAACAGATCGGTGCTGGCGGTGTCTACAGCCACAATGCCTTCGCTCCTGGCCAAGATGTCTTCAGCCGGGTAGAGGTCGGCGTTGGTTTGAATCTCGGCGGGCAGCCGGTCAAAGGCCGCCTGGTTGGCGGTGGCAAAAAACAGGCGCTCGACGGCGGCGCTGGCCACCTCGGGCTCCAGCAGAAAGTTGATCCACTGGTAGGCGGCATCGACGTTGGGGGCGGTGGCGGGAATGGCCAGGGTGTCGGTCCACAGAGATGCCCCGCTGGCGGGAATGACGTACTGAATGCGATCGTCTTCGAGGGTGAGGGCGATCGCATCGCTAGAGTAGGCCATCGACACGCTCAGATCGCCGCTGAGCAGCTCGTTTTCAAAACCAGTGGTTTTAAAGGCGGCGATGTGGGGCCGGAGTTCGAGCAGACGGTTGTAGGCGGCTTCGATCTCCGCCGGGTTGCTGGAGTTGTAGGAGTAGCCCAGCGATTTGAGAGTGGCCCCCAGGGTTTCACGCATGTCGTCGAGCATGGTGATGCGGCGGGAGAGGTCAGCCTGGTTCTCCCAGAGAAAGTCCCAGTCAACCGGTTCGCTGGGGGTGGCGTCGCGGTTGTAGAGCAGGCCCGTGGTACCCCAGCAGAAGGGCACGCTGTGGGCATTGTTGGGATCGTAGGCAGGGTTTTGCCACTGGGCTTTGAGGTTTTCTAACCCGGCAATGCGGCTTTGGTCGAGTTGGGTGAGCAGACCTAGCTCCAGCATTTCCGACACCATATAGTCGGAGGGATAGATGATGCTGTAGGCATCGCCGCCGCCCGCTTGCAGACGGGTCAGCATAATCTCGTTGGAGTCAAAAATATCCACCACCACCGGAATGCCGGTGCGTTCGCTAAAAGCTGCCGCCAGGCCGTCATCGGTGTAGTTGGCCCAGGTGTAAATCCGCAGGGTGCCGTCATTGGTGCCGCCTCCGGTGGGTGGCCCCGCCAGGTTTTGGCGACAGTTGGCGGCAGCCAGGCCGGCCACCACCGCCGCTGATCCCTGCAAAAATCGCCGCCGACCTACGGCCAGACGGTGCGATTTGGGGGGAACTTGTCGTCGCGTTCCAGGCACAGGCATTCTCCGTGAGCGAAAGGGGGCTAGGGGCAGGCCGTAGCGGACGGCGTAAAAGGAGGCAGGGGCTCAAATTTTGATGTTCAAGTTTTTAATCTCTAAGTATATGGCGATGCGTCTGAGGTGATCGGCTCTGGGTTGAGACTGAGCAGCGTCGAGCCCGCAGTCGATGCCGCTGTGCCCTCAGGCCGCGTCGAGCACCAGGCAGTCAGTAGTAGCCCAGTGGACATACACAGCGGCATCGACTCCCAGGGACTCAGCCCGGTTGGGCTGGCGCACGGTCAGGGTTTCGCCCGAGCTGAGGCGCACAACGCAGTGCAGGTGGGTGCCCAGGTACATGAGGTGGCTAATGTGGCCCTGGTAGCAGTTGTGGACCGCCGCTGGCGCACTGAGGCTGAGGCCAATGTTCTCAGGCCGAATGCTCACGACTACCGCCTGGCTGGCACGGCTGCCGGTGGATTGTGCCAGGATCCGCAGACCGCGATCGGTAGTCACCTGCACCTGGGCCGGGTAAGTCTGCTCAATCTGACCGGCCAGCAGATTGGTATCGCCAATAAAATCGGCCACAAACGGCGTGCGCGGTCGATCGTAGATGTCGCTAGGGGTGCCGATCTGCTCAATTTGGCCGTTGTTCATGACGGCAATGCGGTCTGACAGCGACAGCGCCTCTTCCTGGTCGTGGGTGACCATAATGAAGCTAATGCCCAGCTGGCGGTGGAGGTTGGTCAGCTCCACCTGCATCTGCTTGCGCAGTTTGAGGTCGAGGGCTCCGAGGGGTTCGTCGAGCAGCATGACCGCCGGACGGTTGACCAGGGCGCGGGCCAGGGCCACCCGCTGCTGCTGCCCCCCGGAGAGCTGGGCGGGATAGCGGTTTGCCATCGCCTCCAGGCGCACCAGGCGCAGGGCCTCGGCCACGCGATCGCGCACCTGGGCCGACCCCAGACGACGAATTTTGAGGCCGAAGGCAATGTTGTCTTTGACCGTCATATGGTTGAACAGGGCATAGCTCTGAAAGACGGTATTCACCGGGCGACGGTGGGCGGGCACGGTGCTCACGTTCGCCCCCTGAATCAGCACATCGCCAGCGGTGGGGGTCTCAAAGCCCGCAATCAACCGCAGCGTGGTGGTTTTACCACAGCCCGAGGGGCCTAAAATGCTAAAAAACTCGCCCTGCTGCACCGCCAGGTCAAGATCGTGAACCGCGACCTCTGCCCCAAAGGTCTTGACCACCTGCCGCAGCTCGACATCAGGCTGGGTGGTGGAGGTCGCCGTTGCTGCCGCAGAATGCACCGTCTGAGCCATGGCCGAGTCTCCTGGGTTAATTCCAACCCCAACTGTAGCGATCGCCCCCGAGGGAGAGAGGTCGCTGTCGTCACAATACCGCCCCAGCTTAGGCAGAGACCAGGACAGTACTGCCTCTACTTTACCCACCCTGGCGATCGCCGACGCATTCAGCCGCAAAAAAGCTCCTTCCCCCTGCTCCAGACCAGGGTACAGCGGTCTCAGGCCACCGGCAAAACGCTACCATGGCACCAGGTATTGCTCGGGACTGTAACTATGGCCGCAAAACTTGCCCCACCGCTGGTTCAGCACCGTCGCCCGCTGCTGACGGGGTGGGCCCTGGCCCTGGCCGCTGGTTTTGCGATCGTCGGCTGTCGCCCCGGCCCGCCCCAGGCTGAAAATATTTCCCCTGAGCCCACGACTCCGGCTGATTCGGCAGCTGAGCCTGGGCCAAGGCCGTCCCCCACATCACCAGCGGTCACCCCCACCGCTCCTACCAGCGCCGCCGCCGCCCTGCCCGATACCCTCATTGGGGAGTGGCAACCCCTCAGCAACGTGCTGCTCGCCTTTGGCCCCATGACCCTGACCCCCGATCAAGTACAGTGGGGCAGCGGTCAGAGCAGCTCCTATACCCTGGTCAGCACCGAGGGCGGCTATCTGCTGGAGCTGGCGGCCAACCCCAGCTTTTATGACACCCGCAACCGCTACATCAAGCTCATTCCCAAAGCCGACGCCAACACAGCCGACTCCATTGAGGTGGCTTTTTACCCCGACGCCACCCAGCTGCAAAACAACGAATACATCATGTACGGCGGCTACTTTGCCGAGTAGGCTCCAGCCCCGGCCAGGGGCAAAAAAATAGGGTTAGATGCGCCCAATCTTCGCATCTAACCCTGACTTAGGGCGTCTTCCCCGCAGAAGAGCCGTGAGCTTTTAAGTCGTTGAGAACCTTAAAAACGCGATCTACTGCTGCCGCCCGCGATTCTCAAGAATCTCTTGCACAGACTCACTGGGGGTGTACTGATAGCCAAACACTGACTGATCCGAATCATCCAAAATTTGAGGGGTCAGCAGCACAATCAGCTCTCGGCGCTGGTTATCCGTAACGGTACTGCGGAACAGCGCCCCCAGGATGGGAATATCGCCCAAAATGGGAATTTTGTTGATGCTCGATCGCTCCGACTCCTGAATAATGCCGGAGAGCAGCAGCGTCTGGCCGTCGCGAATCCTCACCTGGCCTGAGCTAATCTGCCGCTCCGACAGCAGGAAGAACGTGCCAGCGTTACTGGTAAAGCTGTCCGTCGGGGCGGAGATGCTGGGTGCCACCGAAAGCGAGACAAATCCGTTGTCGTCAATGCGATCGACATCGATCTGTAGGATCAAGCCCGCCGGCTCACTCGTAATATCGAGGGTGGTTAAGGTGCCCGTCTCGGTCACCTCAACCGTTTGAGTGAGCTCGGTAACCACATCTTGAGTGAGCTGAACCGTAGCGGTCTGCCCCTCCTGCACAATTAGGGTGGGGTCGGTAATAATTTTACCGTTGCCGCTCTGCACCGTCCCCAGCAGCTGAGCTAAGAAACTGCCGGCGGTGTTGTTGGCCCCAGGACCACCCAGCGTCCTCGGCAGAATAGGCGTACCCGTAGGGGTTGCCTGGTTTTCAGGATTGGGGGTGCCGCTGCCAAAGTTGAGAATGCCCAGACCGCCAGAGCTGAGCGCCCCAAACAACCCGCTTTGAAACGAAAAGCTGGTGCCAAAAGCATCAATCGCATTGAGATCGATATCGATGACTCTGACATTGACTGCCACCTGCCGCCGCCGCACGTCAATGCGGGTGAGCTGTTCGGTGGCAATGGCGACCAGGTCGGCTCGGCCCACCAAGGTCACCGAGTTAGTGCGCTCATCGGCAACTACCTGCAGGCCCCGCAGCAGGCCCTGGCTGTCCTCGTAGTTAACTCGGTTAACTTCAATTTGCTCAACCGTCGAGGTCTGGGTTTCGGTAATGGGGGGGGCACCTTCTGCCACCGCCACGGCGTTCACGTTAGTTACCAGGCGCTCACGGCTGACGGCGCTTTCTGCCCCCAGGGCTACCAGAAAGTTGGTGGCCACAGCGGCATCTACCTGGTTGAGGCGTAGGGTTCTAGCGGAGATGCTCTGGGCCGAGACCGGCAGGGCTGGGCCAACATAGATGCTGCGCCCCACGCGATTGGCCTGGAGACCAGTCACCCGCAGCACGTGGTTGAATACGTCCTGCACCGACTCGTTCTCAATGTCTAAGCTCACGGGCGGGCCATCGGCAGTGGCGGTGGCGGCGTCTCCGGTGGTCGTGGCTCCGGCGGGAGTGAAGACCAGGTTGAGGCCCGCCGCCCGCGCCAGCAGCGATAAGACCTCGCGGGCCGGGGCGTCGCGCAGCAACAGCTTGGGAATGCGCTCATTGCTGCCCAGGTTAATGCTGCTAAAGGAGGGCACCCCTTCTGCCACAGAGATATCGCCAATCGGGGGGGCGACGGCCCGGGGCAGGAAGGGAGGAGCGGGCTGCACCTGGGGCCGAGGCACTGGCGTACCATCGATGGTGACCTCGGGGTTGGGCACCAGCACATCGGGGTTAGCCGGGGCGGGTACCTCAGGGGCCGCCTCGGGGGGGGCTGGGGTGGCCTGGGCCACCGCAGGGGGCGCAGCCGGAGCGGGTACGGTTTCTAGCTCGGTGGGCACCGGGGTAGGGGCCTGCGCTGCCGCGCCGTCGTTGCGAATTGACAGCACTACCTGGCTGTCGCTGGATTCGACTGCGCCTACCGGGGGCTGACTGGTGCCATTGACGGTAATGCGTACGCTGTTGGCGTCGAGAGGCACCACCGACACCTGACTGATGCCGGGGGCGGGGTTAGCCTGGGTAAAGCTGCCGCCGTTGGGCAGGTTGAGCTGGGCGCGGGTAATGTCGGCCTGGAGGGTATTGCCCTGGCTGACGGTAAAGATACTGCTGTTGTCGCCTCCCTGGGTGTCAAACACCAGGTCTAACCCGGTGGCCGTCGGGTTAATGCGAACATTGGTAATACTGGTCACCGACGCCAGGCCGGGCTGGGCAGCCAGGGCAACTAAGGCGCTGCCAAGCAAAATTGGGTGCAGGTTCATCAGACGGTTCACGGTTCACTCCTCCATCACGGATGCGGCGGGGCCGCGCGGGTTTGACTGGGCTAGGTGGGTAGATCGGGGCCACCGGGGTGGCAGCAAAGCGGCGCTCCAAAGGTTGGGTTTAGCCACCCTCAGGCGGGGGCGCACCTTCGACGGCTTCGCCTTCGGCGGGGGCTTCGGGCGGTGGCGGGGTCGGGGGGACACTGGGGTCGCCAATGGGCACGAGTACTTCGAGGGTGAAGTCAGTCAACAGCAGGCGGCTGATGCCCAGCAGCTGCTCTTCGGTGGCCTCGGCGGGAGGTGGCGCAATGCTTTGCTGCATGTCCCGAATGATGATCAGGGGCTCGAGGCGCTCGATGTTGCGCATGATGCTGAGGGTCTGGGGAAACAGGGCCTGCATCGACACATCGACGGTGACGCGCTCGAGCTTGCCGTTCAGCTCAGGGGCCCCATCGGCAACCACCACGGGTGGACTGGGGTTAAACCGCAGCAGCTCTGAGGAAAACAGCTGTCTCTGCACCTGGGGCTCACCGGCGAACTCGGCTCTCACGCGCTGAATTTGCTCTCGGGTCAGCCCCAGGGCGGCCAGTTGGGCGTTGTCGAGTTGGGCCGTGTCGGCCCGCAGCACGTCTGCGATCGCCGCGTTGCTGTTTTGAATCTGCTGGTTGATATCCAGCAGCAGCGTGTCGAGGGTCTGGGCTCCGCCGAGCAGGCTATAGACGCCGACCCGCTGTTCGAGGGCGGTGTTGAGCTCGGCCTGAAGCGCAGCGCGGTCTTGAATGCTGGCCCGCTGCTGATCGACTTGAGCCTGCTTTTGGGCGACCTCGGCCTCGAGGGCGGTCTTTTGCTCCTGCACGGGCTGAACCACAAAGTTATACAGGGCAAAGGCCCCGATCAGGCCCAGCACCCCCAGGGCAATGCCCTGCACCTTGGGAGTCAGCTCAATGCCAAAGGCTGTGGGGTAGGTTGGCCCTACTTCTAGTGCCTGGTTCTCGTCGGCGGGAAGGAAATCACCAGCTGCGGTCATTCGATCACTCCTCTTTCTCTCAGGGCCTGAAGACGGGTCACCAAACCGACGGTACCCTGGCGCTCAAGCTCATCCACCAGCTGGGAGGCTGGGGTATCGGTGATGCTGGCACCGATGGTGTAGTCGATTAAAAAGTCAGGATCGCCCACCGGAGTGCCGGGGCAGCGGCCCTGGGTTTGGGGGTCAAGCAGGGTGGGCTGCTGCTGAGCCTGACTGATGGCTACGGTCTGGGACTGTAACAGGGGCGATCGCTGCAATACCAGGGCAAAATCGTTGATTTCGTCGTAGGAGCAGGCCACCCCGTTGATGGACAAACCATCGGCCTGCGTCGCCGCAGCGTTGGGGTCGGCGGCCTCGGTAGTGATCGTCGTCTGGTTGAGGTTGACGATCTGCACCCGAGCCGGAGTGCGGGTGCGAATATCTTGCAGCAGCGCCGACCAGGGCAAAATGTCGTTAAAGATCGACACGAAGGCATTGATTTCGGCGCGCACCAGATCGATTTGCGCCTGAATGCCGCTGATCTCCTGCAGCTGGCTCTGGAGCTGAGCTGTCTCGGCGTCTAGCTCAGCACTGCGGGTCTGAAGCTGGTTGACCTGGTTGCGCGTCACCGCCCAGTAACCGCCCACCAGCGCCAGAGGCACCAGGGCAGCCGCCAGCCCCAAATACAGCGGCCTGCGATCGCCTGGGGCGACCCCGCCCCCCCGAGCCCGGGGCTTAGCCTCAAAGACCCGAACTTCGCGGTCCTTGAGAAAATTGATATCGAGACCGTACATCGCTACACCTCCCGCATGCCAAGACCAATCACCGTCGCCAACCCCGCCCGCTGACTCTCAGGAATGTCTTCATCCACCTCAAGGGACAGGGCCGAAATTGGATCTATCTGGCTGGCGGGCAGACTCAGGCGCTGGGCCAGAAACTCATCGAGCTGCCCGATGGAAGCTCCCGGCCCGGCCAGCAGCAGCTGGGCGACCTCCATGTCTTCCCCCTGGTTGAGATAAAAGTCGATGGAGCGACGCAGCTCGTCAGACAGCTCCCCCAGCACCCGCAGCATGGCGGTGGTGCCGGGGTTAGTGTTGCCCATCTGGGGCGCGCCTACGGTATCCATGGTTTGAATCGGCACCGTCATGCCCTGGAGCAGCTCGGTATTGCGCGAGGGGGGCAGATTCATGGCGCGGCTGAGGGCGCTTTGAATTTGAAAGGTGCCGATGGGTACGGTGCGCGAGAAGTGGGGCACCCCATCGACCACAATGGAGATCTCAGTGTTTTCAAACTCGATATCGACGACAGCGGCGGCCTCCTGGGGGGTAAACTGCCGCAGCTGCTCCCGAATGGTGCGAATCAGGGCAAAACTGGAGGTTTCGAGCACATTGAGCATCAGCCCTGCCTGCTGAAACACCTCAATGTAGGGGTCGGTGAGATCTTTGCGCACCGCCACCAGCAACACCTGCACCTTCTCAATGCCGTCTTCATCGACGAAGTAGCCGAGCTTTTGGTAATCCACATCGGCCTCTTCGCGGGGGAAGGGCAGGTAGAGGCTGGCCTCCTGGTTGAGCACCATCTCGCGCAGCTCTTCATCGTCAAGCTCGGCGGGCACCGGAATCACACGGGTGATGGCCCGTCCCGGAATCGCGGTGGTGGCCTGCTTGACCTTGAGCTTACTCTCGGTGAGCACCGTTTGAATGGCATCGGCCATGGCGGCGGTGTCTAGGATTTGGCCCTCCTCGTAGATGCCTTCGGCCAGTTCTACCGAGGCCAAGGATTCCAACTTAAGCGAGGCTCCCTGCTTTCTTAGGCGGGCCAAATTAACTCTCTCGGGGGTTAGCTCAATCCCAACTCCCCGAGGCTTGCGACTAAAAATGGCTTTGAGACTATCCACGGTAGTATCCGAAAAACAGGTGGGTAACCAGAAAACCTGCCTGGTTTAAGTGACAACCAAGCAGACCCAAACGAGCCCGTTTCTTTCCTTCGAAAAGCCATTCTCAGGCGCTCAAGAAGAGATCCAGCGGCCCAGCAATCGTCCCTGGGGGAAAAGTGCTAACGAATGGTACACAATTTAATTCAGATTTTCCACTTTTCTTGTTCAAGCACTAGTTTCTGAGTCGAAAGGTAGATAAACCTATCTCCCCTGCCCCCGCACCCAATGGTTTCACCGTCGCTCCTGAGGTGACACCGAGTCGGCAAAGACCTGGTATCACCAGCGATGTTACACACAATTTTGAAAAGTGAGCACTTAATATTGAGAAACTATGGCCCTGGCGCTTATTTCTTTACGCGCCGCCTTTCTGGATGCCCTTTCTCTAAGCCTGGAGTAGCTTGTTATGACCACCCCACTGACGCCCCTGACGCCCCTGGGCACCCCTCTCAAGCACGAGGCCCGGCGGCTGCTGCTGCTGGGGTCGGGGGAACTGGGCCGCGAGGTGGCCCTGGAGGCCGTGCGCCTGGGGCTGGAGGTGGTGGCCGTCGATCGCTACGACCAGGCTCCGGCCATGGCGGTGGCCCACCGCCGCCACGTGATCGACATGCTAGATGGCTCAGCGCTGCGGCGGGTGGTGGAGCAGGAGCAGCCCGGGCTGATTGTGCCGGAGGTGGAGGCGATCGCCACCGATACCCTGGTGGCCTTAGAGGCCGAGGGCTGGCGGGTCATCCCCACCGCGCAGGCCACCCAGCTGACCATGAACCGCGAGGGCATACGGAAGCTGGCGGCCGAGGAGCTGGGCCTGAAGACCTCCCCCTTTCGCTTTGCTGGCACCGAGGCGGAGTATTTGGAGGCGATCGCGGCGATCGGCCTGCCCTGTGTCGTCAAGCCGATCATGAGTTCGTCGGGCAAGGGGCAGAGCACCGTGCGCCAGGAGTCTGAGGTGCTGGCCGCCTGGCGGTATGCCGGGGAGGCGGGCCGGGGCAAGGGCGATCGCGTCATTGTCGAGGGCTTTGTGCCCTTTGACACCGAGATCACCCTGCTGACCGTGCGGGCGATCGATGGCACCCACTTCTGCCCCCCCATCGGCCACCGCCAGGAGGCGGGGGACTACCGCGAGTCGTGGCAGCCCTGCGCCCTGCACCCCGACACCCTAGCCGCCTGTCAGGAAATGGCCAGAGCGGTCACCGATGCCCTGGGCGGCTGGGGCCTGTTTGGAGTGGAACTGTTTATCGCCGGAGCCCCCGAGCAGCCCCAGACCGTCTACTTTAGCGAAGTCAGCCCCAGGCCCCACGACACCGGCATGGTGACCATGGTGAGCCAGCACCAGTCGGAGTTTGAGCTGCACGTGCGGGCGATCGTGGGCCTGCCCATCGGCGAGATTAGCCTGGTGCAGCCGGGGGCCTCGGCGGTGATTTTGGCCGGGGGCCAGAGCGACAGTCCGCAATACTCTGGTTTAGATGAGGCGCTGCAGGTACCCACCAGCAAGGTGCGGCTGTTTGGCAAGCCCACGGCCCACCCCAACCGGCGCATGGGGGTGGCGCTGGCGTTGGGCGATACGGTGGAGGAGGCCAGGGAACGGGCGATCGCCTGTGCCAGCGCCATCCAGGTGATTCTATAAAACCTCCTCCACAACCGCACAAATTAAGCGAGAATGAACAACCGTAACTGGGTGTTCGCTTTCGCCTTCGTTCTTCGTTCTTCTTTTTTCACCATGAGACTCCGCCCCTACGCCCGCTTTGGTCTGTTTGCCCTGCTGGGGTTGATGCTGAGCTGGCTGGTGGCCTGCGGTGGCGGGCAGCCCAGCGCCACCGCCCCCACCGAGGGCGGCAGTCAGGAGGTCGAATTCTGGACGATGCAGCTCTCCCCCGATTTTGATGACTACTTCAACGGGCTGATTGCTGACTACGAAGCCCAAAACCCCGGCACCACCGTGCGCTGGGTCGATGTGCCCTGGGCCGACATGCAGAGCAAAATTCTCACCGCCGTCACCGCTGGCACCGCCCCCGATGTGGTCAACCTCAACCCCGACTTTGCCGCCCAGCTGGCCAGCCGCAACGCCTGGCTGCCGCTAGATGACAAAGTGCCCGCCGAGGCCAAACAGGTCTATCTGCCCAACATCTGGGAGGCCAACACCCTCAACGGCCAGAGCTTTGGCATTCCCTGGTACCTGACCACCAACGTCACCCTGCACAACCAGGACCTGCTAGAGGCCGCTGGGGTCGAGCCGCCCACCACCTACGCTGAGCTGGCCGAGGTGGCCCAGCGGGTTAAGGACGCCACCGGCAAGTATGCCTACTTCACCACCTTTGTGCCCGAAGACTCTGCCGACGTGCTGCAATCCTTTGTGCAGATGGGGGTCGAGCTGGTGGATGACCAGGGCCAGGCCGCCTTCGACACCGATGCGGGTCGCGCCGTGTTCCAGTACTGGAGCGACCTCTATCAGCAAGAGCTATTGCCGAGGGAAGTGCTGACCCAGGGTCACCGTCGAGCGATCGATCTCTACCAGTCAGGGGAAGTGGCGCTGCTCTCGACCGGGGCCGAATTTTTTCCCACCATTGAGGCCAACGCTCCCGACATTGCCGCCGTCACCGGCAGCGGCCCCCAGATCACAGGCGACACCGGCAAGACCAATGTGGCCGTGATGAATGTGGTGATTCCGGCGGGTAGCGATGTGCCCGAGGCGGCGCTGGACTTTGCCCTGTACGTCACCAACGACGCCAACCAGCTCAGCTTTGCCAAAGCTGCCAACGTGCTGCCTTCCACCGCTGGTGCCCTGGAGGACGAGTACTTTGCTACCGAGGGCACTCAGGGGGTGGAGAAAGCCCGCTCTGTTAGCGCCGAGCAGATGAACCAGGCCGAGGTACTGATTCCCGCTATGGATGGAGTTAAAGAGCTGCAAGCGATCGTCTACGACAACCTGCAAGCGGCAATGCTGGGCCAAAAAACCGTAGATCAGGCCGTCAGCGACGCAGCAGCGGCGTGGAATGCTCGGTAGTAAGTCTTTAGGCTACGGTGAGCAAGCTCAGCTAAATGCTGGCATCTTCAGCTTCGGCAATGCGTCGCAGCGTTTTCTCGCCGATCGCAGCATGCCTGGGGTGATCGGCCAGCCCCGTATCCAGCAGCACCACGCCGAAAAAAATAGCCCAGCCCAGGGCTCGTTGTCGGGTGGCCTCAGACACGGGACCGCAGGCGGTGAGTGCCTCCAGTCGCGCCCCCCTATCGTCAAACAGCATCCACACCGCTGCCAGGTCAGTGGCGCGATCGCCCGCTGTCATATCGCCCCAGTCGATCATTCCGCTCAGCAGGCCATGCTTGACCAGAACGTTGCGGGGGTGCAGATCGCCGTGAATCCAGGTGGGTGGGGTATCGATGGGAGCTGCCAGGGCGACCTCCCACTGGGCCTCAATGGCGGGCGTGATCAGGTCAGTCTTGGTTTTGAGACGCTGGAATCGTTCGGCAATCGCCTCGGCCCGTTGCTTTAGCGGCACACCCCGAAACGGGTTGACGGGGGCATCGGGCGGCGCGGGGGTGTGCAGGGCGCCAAAAAACTCGCCCAGCCGTTTTGCCTCGGCGGGGTGTGGTGGGCTTACATCAGCTGAGCTGCCCTCAATCCAGGGCAGTATGCTCCACTGCCAGGGGTAGGTCAGGGCCGGGGTGCCTACCCGGCAGGGGGCAGGCACAGCGATCGGCAGTTGACCCGCAATTTGCGGCAGCCAGGTCTGCTCGTGCTCAATCAGGGCGGCAGCGATTTGACGGCGGGGGAGACGCACCGAGAGGCGATTGCCCAGGCGAAACATGGCATTGTCCCAGCCTGCATCCACAGGGGCGATCGGCAGGTGGGCCAAATCGGGATGCTGAGCCTGGATCAGGCTGTGGACAAGAGCAGCATCGATAGCGACTTCGGCGTCTGGCGTTTGGGCTAGACGGCCAGGATTTTGCGGCGGCATCACTAGCCCCCTAAGATCGATAGGCAAATCGGTAGGGTGCATCCGCGCAGCGATGCACCACAAGGGAAACTCACACAGAAACCTTCTCCCTACCCTGGGCAGTGGATTACGGCGGGCCAAGCTTGAGCCAGAACCTGGGCCGCTGACCGCCTAATGGCACCCTACGGCAATTAGGATTTGAGCAGCTGATCGAGAATGGTGCGGGCGGGCTGGGCGCGCTCCAGGGCGCTCTGGTAGTCGTTGTAGAGCTTGAGAATTTTTGACAGACCGCCGATGCCGCCGCGCAGCTCCTCCAGTTCGTCACCCGAGAGGAGTTCGCCGTCGAGCAAGCGCAAAATCAGGGGCTTGATGTCGCCCACATCCTGACGGGCCTTTTGCAGCTTTTCGACGGTGCCCAGCAGGGTTTTGAGGTCTTTGAACAGATCGTCAATCTGGTCGGCATCTACCGATTCGAGATCGTCGGACGCGAATGCATCCTCTGGCGTCGCTGCCTCTTCTGCCACTGCTTCCACTTCGGCCACCGCCGTTGCCCCATTCTTGACCTGAGCCATTGCCTTGTCTCCCAAGCAACCGTTAACGAAGGCAGTATAGCGCACAAAGTTCAAGTGTACTACACAGGCGGTAAGACCAGTCACACAACGGCTACTCAAAGACGATGGTTTCCTGCTTTTGCAGCTGCTTTTTCTCGCGGGGGGTGAGCTTGCGGCGGCGGCTGGCTTCTTCTAGGCGCTGCTGCAAGCGCTCTTTTTGGTCAATTTCGGGCAGTTTGAGCACAATGCCCGCTGCCAGCCAGTAATACACATTCACCGGATCTACATCCAGCGGGTAGTAGTAGGGAAACACGCTGATAAACAGCACAAACACCCACATGGATGCGCCGTAGCCCCGCAGGTTGGGGTCTTTGATGGAGCGGTAGGCGCGGAAGGTGGCCACGGTCAGCGTCAGGTACACCGCCAGGGTGGCCAGCAGCCCCAGGGGGCCAATTTCGTACATCAGCTTGGGATGGTAGGTTTCGACCAGCTCGGTCTTGCCAAAGATGCGGGCGGCGTTGGTGGCGCGGCCTACGCCTCGACCCAAAATGCCCTGCTGCTGCTTTTGCGCCCAGGCAAACTGTTGCACAATAAATTCGTGGGGCGGCGAGGCTGCCCAGCGGCTTTCAAAACTGGCTAGGCGCTCGCTCACCACCTCTGGGTTTTGGGCCATAAACACCGTCAGCATGAGGGCCAGGCCAACGCCAATTGGCAGAAATCGCTTTAAATTCGCTACCTGCCCGGTGAGAATCAACAGGCCGACGATGGTAACAGGCACCAGGGCCAGGGCGATGCGCTGACCCGACACCACCGCCATCACCCCCACCGCCGCCAGCGACCCCAAACCCACAATGCGCCAGATCGGGCTGCGATCGCTAAAAGCAGTCCCAAAGGCAAAAAATCCGCTGGAGATTAAAAACCAGCCCCACTGCCAGGGGGCGTTGAAGGTGCCCGGCAGACGAATCTGGCCCTGGGCCGGGGTGTACAGCAGCGACCCGCCCACAAAGCAGCGGGCCTGGAGTGAAGCCTTAAACAGGTCTTCGCCCTCGCCGACGGTGCCCTGGCAGATGCCCAGCCGCAGCATCATGTACTGAATGAAGCCCAGACCGCAGCAGACCAAGATCAGCACCACCTGCATACGCAGCAGAAAGTACACATCTTCGCGATCGCGCAGCAAATAATAAATACACGGAATGATCAGCACGTAGCCGATCAGCACCTTTAGCCCCAGCACCCCGATCAAAATTGGCACCTCGCCCCCGGCGGCATCGAGCTGCTGCCCGCCATTCACCACCAGCAGGGTCAGCCCGCTCAACCCCAGCAGCACCAGCAGCGGAATTTTGAGCATTTGCGGAATAATCAGCGGCTGCCGGGTGCGGCGGCAAAACTGAATTACCCCAATCAGGGCCGGAATGTAGATGGCATCTTTGGCCAGCTGCAAAATGCCGCTGCCCCCCAGGGCGTAGACCACGGTGCCGCCGAAGGGCACGTAGATGATCAAGCCATAGATGGCCTGGCGAGGATATTTGAAGGAAAGGGCGAGACAGGCGATCGCCACCACCGCCGCCAGCCCCAGCTTGGGCTCCCCCAGCAGCGCCAGCAGCACCCCAATTAGCCCGGCGGCAAACAGCGTCGCCGAGAGATACTGAATCAACTCTTTGCGCGCCTTTTGGGCCTGGCGTTTCTTCGCCCGCTCTTCTTTGCGGCTGAGGGGTGGCGCTTGCTCTGCCGTATCCCCTTTACCTTTACCTCGTCGCCGAGGCTTGGGCGCTTTTGTTTGGGTCTGGGAGGTATTGATCACCGTGACGAACCATAGGGGCTTTCACTGCCAGGGTACCTCCTGAGGCTAACCCTTGAGGCGTCACCCCCGCTGCTCCTTGAGAATCGCTTGAATGCGCTGGCGGAAGAGGCGGACGGCGCTGCGTTGACCCAGGGTGCGGCTTTGCTCGATAAAGGAGCCCACTTCATCAATGGGCAAACTGGGAAAAGCCAGGCTAGAGTTCTGTTCTTCGTAACCATCCTCCACGCGGGCATAGACCAGCAGCCTTTGATGGGTGTATCGCCACAGCTCAGGCACCCCTAAAGCGGCATAGATAGACTGTTTGTTGACAGAAGAGTTGGTGTAGTCGGACTCAATCACCAGGTCTGGGGGTGGATCATTCGACAGATCGATTTTTCGGCCTCGTACTGCCGCCTCATTCTGAATATAAAAGCAGCTATCCGGTTCGACTGCGCGGGCCAGATCCTCACGCTCCAGGGTTAGCGAGCCGAGCTTTCTGACCTCAATTTCGAGTTCATCGGCGATCGCTTCCACAAAGCTTTCCAACAGTCCTTTGGGTTCTTCGTGCTCCTCCAGCGGCATTCTCAGCTCCAGCACCCCGCGATCGTAGGCAATTCTCCAGGCGCGATCGCCCCCCACCTCAGCCATTAGGGTTTTGTAGGTGGGCCAGCTCACCCCCCGCAGCACAATGGGAGGGCTAGGAGAAAGCGGCGAAGGTGGGCGCGTTGTTACCATTGGCGCTGCCAAAAAAAATGCCTGAGGCAGTGATGCCTCAAGCATAGCGCGATCGCCCTTAGAGGGAGTCAAGGTATTGGGTGTCGGGTTTCAGGTGTCGGGTTTCAGGGGTCGGATTTCAGAACCGTAGGGTGCATTCGCGAAGCAATGCACCACAGGCGGGCGGGCCGTATCCTACGCCTCAAACCCAAAATCCCAGACGATCGGCTCCCAGCCGTAGGCGTCGCCCTGGGCGCGCACGTGGCCAATACCGGGAAAGGGCATGTGGGGCACCAGCAGCTTGCGGCGATCGCCCGTCACCATCTCCAGCAGCCGTTTCCGGGCGGCCACGCCCTCGATGGGGTCGGTGTCAAAGGCCACTTCCCAGTCAGGATTTTCCAGGTTGAGGGGGTCGCTAAAGAACACGTCCCCCGTGGCCAGCAGGCTGTCGTCGCCGGAGGTGATGAGATAAGAAGACTGCCCGGGGGTGTGGCCCACCGACGCCACCGAGACCACGCCGGGGATGATCTCATCGCCCAGGGCAAAGCGGGTGGTGCGATTGGCGATCGCCCCCAGCCATTCCTTCGCTACGGCCACCGTGCTTGCCTGGGTATCTGCATCCGAAAGCGCGTTGGGCATGTCTACCGTCGGGGCCATCCAAAAGGCCCACTCGGGTTCAGAGATGTAGTAGCTGGCGTTGGTAAACACCGGGCTGCCGCTGGCGTCGAGAATGCCGCCGATGTGGTCGGGGTGGGCGTGGGTGATGATCACGGTGTCAATGGTGTCGGGGGCAATGCCCGCCGCCGCCAGATTGCCAGCCAGATAGCCCACGGTGGGGCCAAAGGTGTTGCCCGCCCCGGTATCGATCAGCACCCGGTGCTCATCGGTCTCCAGGTACAGCACATTCAGGTGGGCGAGCACATTGTCCGTCGGCAAAAAGTTATCGGCCAGGGCGGCGGCGGCCGCCTCAGGGTCGGCGTTGGGCACAAAGAAGCCCACCGGGAAGCTCAGGGTGCCGTCGCTGACCACCGTGGCCTTGTAGTCGCCCACGGTGAAGCGGTAGGTCGTGGCATTGGTGGGGGTGGCCCGATCTAGGGCGGGTTCAGCCTGGGCCAGGGCCGTTGCGGATGGCACGTGCAGCCCGCCCAGCCAGAGAGAAACGCCGAGGGTCGCCGTGGCAACGAGGCCCATCAGGCCCCAACGCTTCAGGCCCCATCGGGTTGAACGCTTTGCAGCAGCTAAAAAATTGGGCACGAATCGTCTCCTCAGTACATCGACAGGCTTTTATCGGGGCATATCTCCCCTACCCTCACCTATGGTAGGGCAGCGGGCTTGCCGCCGCAGATTGCTGGATTAGGATGGAGCTAGCGATCGCCCTAGATCGCCATCCCTCTGGCCAGCCAAGGTAGCCATGTCGCCGCTCACCCCCGCCCTGCTCGATACCATCACCCAGCGTTTGGTGTTTGCCCTCCAGCCAGAGCAGATCATTTTGTTTGGCTCCTACGCCTACGGCGAACCCAACGCCGACAGCGACATCGACCTGCTGGTAATTGTCTCCCAGTCTGACGAACCTGGCTACCGGCGGGCGCGGGTCGCCTACAAAGCGCTGCGGGGGTTGGGAATTCCCAAAGATATTTTGGTCATGACCCGCGCAGAGGTCGAGCGCAAAAAGAACGTCGTCAGTTCCCTGGTCTGTCAAGCGCTGCGTCAGGGAAAGGTCCTTTATGGTTGACGATAAGCAAGCCGAAGTCGAGAAGTGGTTGAAAATCAGTAGGCGGGATCTGCAATCCGCTAGAACACTTCTCAAAGCCCTCATCCTCGAAAACGTTGTTTTCCATTGCCAGCAGTCGGCAGAGAAAACGCTGAAGGCCTATCTCGTGCATCAAGACATAGTTTTTCCAAAAACTCACGACCTGGATATTTTGCTTGACCTCTGCTCACAAGCCGATGCAGATTTCAGACGTTGGGATGACGCAGCAGATGTTTTAACTCCCTACGCTACGCAGTTTCGATATCCTTCAGACAGCCTTGAACCCGAGGAAGAAGATGCCCAGCAGGCGATAGATTTGGCAGCTTCGATACTCGATTTTGTTATGCAAAAATTGCCCTAGAGGTCTATGTTTCAGGCGACGCGGCGGCGACTGGCGCTCTGGTATACGGCGGTAACGGCGGTGTTGCTGCTGCTGTTTGCCAGTGGCTTTTACCTCTACGTGCGCACCACCCTGGTCGAGCGGGTGGACGACACCCTGAACCACGTGGTGGAGGTGGTGGAGCGATCGCTCGTGATTGAGCCATCCCCCACGGGCGATCGCGTCTTTGCCACCGTCGCCACCGACAGCCCACCCCTGCGGGTCAACGTCGAGGCCAGCTTTCGCGACAACGCCCGCGCCGTCGAAGACGACCACATCGACCTGGAGTGGTTTGACCGCGATGGGCAGCTGCTGTGGTCCACCTTTACCGACCTACAGCCCGTACCCCTGCACGTCAACCCGGCGGGCGAAACGGTGCAGGTGGGGCCAGACACCTTCTTTCGCCAGATCACCGAGCGGGTGCAAGACCAGGGCCAGGTGCTGGGCTACCTGCGGGTCAGCCACCCCTGGTTTGAGGTCACCAAGCCCAGCCGTCGGCTGATGGTAGACCTCGCCCTGGGCACCAGCCTGATGGTGGCGGCGGTGGCAGCGATCGGCTGGCTGCTCTCGGGGATCGCGATCGCCCCCGTGCGCGACTCCTACCAGCAGCTCAAGCAGTTCACCGCCGATGCCTCCCACGAGCTGCGCAACCCGATCGCGGTGATCCAGACCAATGCCCAGGTGGCGCTGTCCGACCCCGATCCCGACGTCGAGATTCAGCAGCAGCAGTTTCAGGTGATCGAGCGGCTCACCCGACGGCTGGGCCGCCTGGTGGATGACCTGCTGTTTCTGGCCCGTCAGGAGAGCGGGCTGATTGCCTTTGCCCCGGCTTCGCTGAGCCTGGAGGGGCTGCTGGAGGAGGTGGTGGAGGAGCAGCAGGTGATGGCCGCCGAGCGCCAGATTGCCCTGCGGGTGAATGTGGCGGACGATACCCCCGGCAAACCACGGGCCAAATCTTCGGCTCTGCTGGCGGCTCCCCCCACCGCCAGCTCCACAATTCTGGGCGATCCCGGCCAGCTCACCCGGCTGTTCACCAACTTGATCAGCAATGCGGTGCAGTACACCCCCGAGGGCGGCACCGTGACGGTGCAGGTCAAGGCCACCAAGCACCAGGGCCAGCCAGCGGTGCAGGTCACCATCCACGATACCGGCATTGGCATGGATGAAGCGGCGCTGGCCCACGCCTTCGATCGCTTCTACCGGGCCGACCCGTCGCGGCTGCGCAGCGGGGAGCAGGGTACCGGGCTGGGGCTGGCGATCGCCAAGGTCATTGTCGATGCCCACCGCGGCCACATTCACCTCGACAGCCAGCCGGGGCAGGGGACGACCGTCACCGTCGTACTGCCCCAGGGGAGCGGCTAGCAGGTAGACAGATGAGTCGGTGCAGGATGAATGGCAAGGGGAGAGGGAGAGCTGTTGCGAAACATCAACGGAGGTTACAGACTCCGGTTTGTTTCTCAAAAGAGAGTTAAAATCAGCAGAGATATTTGCACCTGGTGGAAGGTACGCGGATCGCTGCGATTCGCAAAGCGTTCGGACCCGACTCGGAACGAGTATCCGTCCCGGAATCGCCCCCGACTTCTCCGTGCTGCCCCAGCTGTACTCCCTCGGGTCAGGTGATCCCCAAGGCTACATCGCTGCCTTTTTGAACCTACCCAATCTGCCGAATCGCCCCCAGGGCTTTGATCCCCGGCCCTAAGTTTTTAAGAAAATTCGATTCCTGATGGCGGCGCGGCTCAGTCTCAGCTGGCTGCCTGGTTCGACGTTCGATTCCTCACTCATTTTCCTTTTCCTATGGCTGATTCACTCCAGCATTCGGCGTTGCAGGCTGCTCCTGCGGCCCAAAATTCCTATGATGGCCCCCACGATGGCCTGATCCCCGCCGTCAGCACCGGGGTATTTGTCTGCGTGCACGGCCACTTTTACCAGCCGCCGCGCGAAAATCCTTACCTGGACGCGATTGAGAAGCAGCCCAGCGCCGCTCCCTACCACAACTGGAACGAGCGCATCCACCACGAGTGCTACCGGCCCAACGCCTTTGCCCGCATTCTCAACGATCGCGGCGAAGTGGTGCGCATCGTCAACACCTTTGAGTACATCAGCTTTAACATCGGCCCCACCCTGCTGAGCTGGATGGAGCGCTACGACCTGGAGACCTACCAGCGCATTCTCGACGCCGATCGCAACAGCTGTGAGCGGCTCAGCGGCCACGGCAACGCCATCGCCCAGGTGTACAACCACATCATTTTGCCCCTGGCCAACCCGCGCGACAAAGTCACCCAGGTGCGCTGGGGCATCGCAGATTTTCACCGCCGCTTTGGCCGCCAGCCCGAGGGCATCTGGCTGGCCGAAACCGCGATCGACTACCCCACCCTCGACGTGCTCCACGCCGAGGGGATCAAGTTCACCATTCTGGCTCCGTCCCAGGTGCAGCGCTGCCGACCCATGGTCAGCTACAACGGCGAGCGCGACAGCTGGCAAGAGGTGGGCGGCGGCCAGATCGACCCCAGCCGTCCCTACCGCTGCTTTCTGAAAGATGCCAACGGCAACCCCGATCCCAGCCGCCACATCGACATTTTCTTCTACGACGGCCCGATCTCCCGCGACATGGGCTTTAACGACGTGCTGAGTTCGTCCCAGCACTTTGTCGGGCGCATCGGCCAGGCCATCCACGGCGATCACCGCCCCTTCCAGCTGATCTCGGTGGCTACCGACGGCGAAACCTTTGGCCACCACCGGGGCGGGGCCGAAAAAGCCCTCGCCTACGCCGTCACCGAAGAATTTCCCCGCCAGGGCTGGACGGTGACCAACTACGCCCACTACCTGGCCACCCACCCCCCCACCTGGGAAGCCGAACTCAAGCCCGTCACCGCCTGGAGCTGCTCCCACGGCGTCGATCGCTGGCAGGATGACTGTGGCTGTGGCGGCGGCGGGGTCTGGAACCAGCAGTGGCGGCGACCCCTGCGCGAGGCCCTCAACTGGCTGCGCGACCAGCTGGCGACCGTGTACGAAGAGCACGGAGCGACCCTGCTGCGCGATCCCTGGGCGGCGCGGGATGCCTACGTGGGGGTGATGGGCGATCGCAGCCCCGAGAGCCTGAACGCCTTCTTTAAGACCCACCAGACCCACAAACTGTCGGCGATCGAGCGGGTCACCGCCCTGCAACTGCTGGAAATGCAGCGCCACGCCCTGTTTATGTACACCAGCTGCGGCTGGTTTTTTGAAGAACTCTCGCGCCCCGAGGGCACTCAGATTCTGCGCTACGCCGCCCGCGCCATCGAGCTGGCCGGCGAAGTGGCGGGGATCGCCCTGGAGCCCGAGTTTGTCAAGCGGCTGCTCCACGCCCCCAGCAATATCGAAGACTTTGCCACCGGGGCTGGGGTCTACGAGGCGCTGGTCAAGCCCTCCCGCATTTCCCTGGAGCAGGTGGTGGCCCACTACGCCATGGGCTCGCTGTTTACCGACTACCACCGCGAGCAGACCGTCTACTGCTACAGCGTCCAGCAGCACGACTACCGCCGCCAGCGCCTGGGGCCAATGTCCCTCGCCGTGGGCCAGGTCGAAATCACCTCCACCATTACCCGCGAGAGCCTCAACCTGGCCTTTGCGGTGGTGCACCTGGGCGGCTGGGACTTCCACTGCGGCATCAAGAGCATGCGATCGCGCCTCGACTACACCCAGGCCAAGGCCGCCGTATTCGAAAGCCTGAGCGCCGCCAGCGCCGCCCAGGTGATTCTCGCCATCAACAGCGCCTTTGGCCCCCACACCTACGGCCTGCAAGACCTGTTTGCCGAAGAGCGCCACCGCATGATGGGTCTACTCTCCCAGGACACCCTGCTGCGCCTCGACCAGCTCTACGCCCAGGTCTACCGCGACAACTACGGCGTGCTGCGCGCCTTCCACCGCGACGGCCTGCCGGTGCCCAAAGAGCTACAAGTCGCCGCCGACATCACCCTCAGTCACCGGGCCATGGAGGTACTGCAATCCCTGGAGCGCGAAACCAGCGACCCTACCGTCAGCCCCCTGCGCCAGGGCGAAGACTACCTGAATGAGCTGGAGGCGATCGCCACCGAAGCCAGCACCTGCAACGCCTCCCTGTCGCTGGCGGCGGCCAAGCCCATGCTGGAGCGGCTGATTGGGCGATCGGTCTGGCAAATTCTCAACCAGGCACCGACCGAATCCCTCGCCGCCGATGTGGACTGGCTGGGGCGACTGGTCAACCTCGGCCAGCAGCTCAACCTGGGCCTTTCGCTAGAACGCCCCCAGGAGCTGTACTACCAGCACCTCAACCGCCAGATCTTCGCCCTGCTCAAACAGGCAGCGGTGTCTAGGAAGCCTCTTGGCCAAGACAGCCGCGCCCAGGTCAACGACATCCTCCGCCTCGGCGAATACCTGTCGATGGATGTGGGTGCGGTGCTGAAAGCGCTAGATCACCTCGATCCGGGTCGGCCCGCATAAACAGGTTGGACATTGATATGAGCGGCCAAGACTCAACCAATATCTCTCGCACTAATTGGGCGGCACTAGAGTCAAAGGAGGATGAAGGAATTGATTATTCCGACATTCCTCCTTTGTCGGAAGAGTTCTTCGAGAAGGCAACCTTAAGAAATCCGGCATCACAAGCCCAGCAGCTTGTGCAAATTGAGCCTGATGTGTCGCAGTGGTTTCAGGCTTGAGGCGGAGAATACAAAGATCTACTTAACTCAATTTTGCGTGGGTACGTTGAAAGTCATACTAGGTCAAGTTCTTGAGTTTGCCCATCATGATGCTCAGCCATCGATGAGGCGGCAAGTTTTGCCAATAGATCTGATGAGCGGGAAAATGACTCATCCCAACTCCGCTCTTCTTCAATTTCTTCTAGAATGATAAACGCGATCGCATTTTGCTCATTCTCAGGCCATGTCTGCAACCGTGCGATCGCAACTAAATTTACAAGGGCAAGTACAATACGATACCGCTCCACTCATCTTGCTCACTACCTTCGATCAGCAGTAGTAATTCATCAATTACCTGTCTGACAGGCATCCGGTCGTTGATCACAAATAGCCCTGGCATTAGCTGCCCCTGGGACAAGCGCTTGTAAGCGAAATTTGGCATTGTTGCGCGATCGTGAGTTAAGAGAATGCGCCCATTGCTCGCTGCCCAATCCAGAATTGCTGGATCGTCTACTTTTCGCAGCCCAACATCTTGAACCCTCAGTAAATCGAGACTTGGCTGTCGAAGAAATAGCCCTCGTACAACATCACCATTAAAGTTCTCGTCGCTCAGCAACCTCAGCATGGCAGGTTTGGTGAGTTTTTTGTGCTAGGAGCCGCGATCGAATAAGGCTTAGATCAGGTTGAGCTTCTGAGAGTTGCTGTCGAACAGATTCTGCTAGCTGTTCACGCTCGCTCAAATAAGATTCTATTTCTTGCTGATGCCGAAGGTAATAGCCAATTGTGCTGTAAACGTCAGAGAGAGAAAGGGTCGAGTATCTTTGCACAATGGTTTCTGGAGGAGCACCATCCTGAAATGCTCGAATCACGAGTTCTAGCAGAACCCTTGAGTTGCCAACCCGAATTGCCCCTGCTGCATCTTCTGTAAGCGGTGGGGACTCACGCTCTAAGGCAAGACTCATAGTTTTATCTCCATTAACTACTAAAGAATAAGCTGATGCTAGTCTCGGCAAAATAGTCGACAATCTCATTGAGATCTTAGCTGGCAAGAACGTTAATGACATAGCGATTCATGGCTAGTTTGCCTGCCGAAAGCGCTCTAGAAGGCCATTTACAATGGTTTCACCATCGACTGGGGCTGTTTGGGCAGAGGCTTCGATTGCTGCGTCAATTTTTGCCCGTACGTTTTCGACCCACTCGGCTTCAGAGCGATCGTACTCATCTAACAATCTCAGAGCAATTTCTAAAACTTCTTCAGTAGAGCGATGTTTGCCAAATTGAAGCTTTGCTTCAACAAAACGCTCTTGGCCGGGAGTAAAATTGATACTCATAAGGAATCTCTCAATTGTCACTTTTAAGCAGGAAAACTACATGGTGTTTACTGCGTATGCGCGAATTGCTGTATCGACAGTGGCTATGGTCAACTGATTTGCCAAAGCCTGACAAATTAGCATTCTGTCAAAGGGATCGCGATGTAAAGGCGGTAGTTTAGCTAGCTGAACTACACTGCTCTCATTGAGGTCAAGGCTGGCAATTTGATGAAGGTCGCGCTGTTTAGGCAGGTACGTCTCAGGTGTTTCAGGCAAAGGCAACTTACCCAATTGATATTTCACAATTACTTCCCAAATTGAGACGGCACTTAGATAGACTTCATTATCTGGATTACGAATGCTATCGCGAACATTAGCTGAAAGCTGAGTGTCGCCACTGATGAACCATAGAAAAATATGGGTGTCTAGCAGAATCCTCATTTGCCTTCAAATGCGCTCAAGAGATCTTCGGGTAAAGGTGTATCGAAATCAGCCGGGACAGTAAACTCTCCCGTACATAAGCCAAATGGTCGCAATTGTTTATCTTTGGTGATAGGTTTGAGTTCTGCGATCGCCTGATCAGCCCTAAAAATCACAATTGTCTCACCTGCCTCTACTTGGCGAAGATATTTGAGCGGATCTCGCTGGATTTCATCAATTGTGATGTTTAGCATTGGCTAGCCTCTCGTTTCGTGATCACTGTACGCCCCTCGCGACGGAGAATTAGCGGTGCCCGTGGAAGGCTATCGAACTTACCCTGGGAGGGATCAGTGGTGGAAAAGCAGAAATGCATGATAGTTAAGCCGGATCCGCCAATTCTAAGGCTTGCATCAGCACGGCACAAGCCCCAAAGCTGTTGTAAGGGATCGGAAAATCATAAGTTCTGAAGGGTTCTAGGGGCGAGATATCCTCTGCTCCTTCTAGATCCTCTGCCAAAATTCGAATCAGTTTCAGCTTCTCAATGATAGAGAGGTGGCGCAGAGGGAAGAACTTCAAACAAAGTCATATCAATGTCTCCAAAGTGAAGAATCCTGCTTTAAGTTTACTCGGCAATAGTCAGAGCTACGTCAGCCTTAGTCTAAATTTGTCTTGGCTTACTCGATGAATGAATTAGACTCAGTTCACTGAACCCGCAAGTATGTTTTTCAGTTCGTCTGATAAAACGACTGTAGCGTACTCACCTTGCAGGTTTGCAAGCGCCATAGCATGAACCTCATCGGCAGTCCGATAGATGCCAGCAAAATCTGTTTTAGCAAATGCGAAGGTAGCATCTGAGACTACATAGGTCTGAAAGCCAAGATTTCCTGATGTTCGTGCCGTCGCTTCGACAGAGTTATTGGTGCTGACGCCCACAATTGCAACTGTATTGAATCCTCTCACATGCAGCCACCGTTCAAGTCCTGTATTGATAAATGCATCAGGCACATTCTTTTCGACCACGTGTTCTGTTTCGACAGGTGAAAGTTCAGGTTGAAACTCAACGTCTGGTTGTCCTGGCCAAAATGGTGAACCTGGCGTACGAGATATGTGGCGAACATGCACAATTGGCGCAGCTAATGCACGCCATGCTTTTAGCAATCTGGCAATCTCCCCCTCTGCAGACGGATTGTTTCGTTCTCCAGCTAGTGGTGAACTCATACCCCGCTGCATATCAATAATGATTAAGACTGGATAGGTCATACTTCATGAATGTAGTCTAACCACGTACTACACCGACGATTTCCGTACAACACCCCTCAAAAATGTATTTGCACAGACAGTCTTTTACAGTAATAAGTTTGTTGGGGGCAGCTCTACTTTCAACAATCTTATCCCCCAACTAATCTGATGGAAGGTGGCTGGAGAAGACGTAGATGCGCTGGCTTTCTAGGCTGCCGCAGAGGTCGGAGGGTTTGACGGTTTCGGGGGTGGGCACTGCGTCGTGGTGAAAGACCTGGCGATCGAGGCCCACCTGCAAGCCGCTGAAGGGGTCGCTGCCGCCGGAGATTAAGAAAGCCAGCTGGTCGATTTCGGGCCAGGCGGCGAGTTTATCGAGCAGGGTGGCGATCGCCCCCATCTGCGGCTGGTCGCAATCGCGGTACCAGGCGTCGGCCCCCGCCACAGGCAGGGTATCCAGCCCCAGGTTCACAATTAAGTCGGGCTGGCTAAACAGCGCCGCCGCCACTGGACGGGCTTCTTCTTGCAGCATTAGCCCCAGCGATTGGGCCAGTCCGCGCAGCTGCTCTAGCTTTTGGTAGCGGTCCTGCACGGTCAACCCGCTGCTGCGCCAGTGAATCGCCACCGTGACCAGGTAGGTGTGCATCAGCAGGTGGCCCAGCTTTTCGGCCTTGGTGGCCAGGTAGCCCGAGTTGTAGGGGGTCGCTTCAATAATCAGCGGTACCCGGTTCACCATCTCTAGGCCGTAGCCTTTGATACCGGCAATTTTGCGCGGGTTATTGGTGATCAGGCAAAACTTCTGCACGCCGATGTCGTTGAGAATTTGTGCGCCCACGCCGTAGTTGCGCTGATCGACGGGCAGACCCAGCTTTTCGTTGGCCTCCACCGTATCGAGACCCATATCTTGCAGCGAGTAGGCCTTGAGCTTGTTGACCAGGCCAATGCCGCGCCCCTCCTGGCGCAGGTAGACCACCACGCCGCGCCCGGCGGCGTCGATCATTTTGAGCGCCGCCTGGAGCTGCATACGGCAGTCGCAGCGCAGGGAGCCAAAGGCGTCGCCCGTCAGGCATTCGGAGTGGACGCGCACCATCACCGACTGGTCGGCGAAGGTGGCGGGGTCGCCCTTGACCATGGCCACATGCTCGGAGCCGTCGAGCAGGTTGCGGTAGGCGTAGATGGCAAATTCGCCAAACTGGGTGGGCATGCTGGCCACCGCCTCGCGCTGCACAAAGCGCTCGTGCTGTAAGCGGTAGCTGATCAAATCGGCGATGCTGATCAGCTTGAGGCCAAAGGTTTTGGCGTAGTCCACCAGCTCGGGCAGCCGCGCCATAGAGCCGTCGGGGTTTTGAATTTCGCAAATTACGCCAGCGGGGTACAGCCCGGCCAGACGGGCCAGATCGACTCCGGCTTCGGTGTGGCCCGCCCGCTTGAGCACGCCGCCATCTTTGGCTCGTAGCGGAAAAATGTGGCCGGGGCGGCGCAGATCCTGGGGACGGGCGTTGGGGTTGATGGCGACCTGAATGGTGCGGGCGCGATCGTCGGCGGAGATGCCGGTGGTCACCCCCCAGCTGAGGGCGGCGTCGATGCTGACGGTGAAGGCGGTCTGCTCGTTTTCGTCTTCGAAGGCGCTGGGGCTGACCATCAGGGGCAGATCCAGCTGGTCGAGCCGTTCGCCGGTCATGGCCAGGCAGATCAGCCCCCGCGCTTCGACCGCCATAAAGTTAATGATGTCAGGGGTGGCAAACTGGGCCGCGCAGATCACATCGCCTTCGTTCTCGCGGTTTTCGTCATCGACAACGACGATCGATTTGCCCGCGGCCAGGTCGTGGAGGGCCGACTCAATGGAGTCGAACTGAAAGTTGTAGGGCAGTTCGAGGTCGGAGGGGGACTGACGGGGGACGGGCGGCATCTCCGATTCTGGGTTGAGCACGGTGGGGCAAACCTGTAGAACGTATGTTGACTTCTAAAATTCTAGCTTTACAGCCTACCCTTCATCGCCGGAGCGATCGCAGCCCTGCCCCAGCTGCCCATTCTGGCCAAACCTGCGCCAGGAAATCGTTGAGCGACAGCATCCCAAGCCACCATGTTGAATTGAGATTACTGGTTTACTATTACAGTGCCGATCCGATCTAAGGGAGGGTGCTAGCTCAGTTAGCCACTGCCCCGAGAGCGTTTCTAGCCCCTTGTTATCCCTCAAACCAGCCCTAGAACCATGAGCGAGTCGTCACCCGTCGAGAAAATTAAGGTCGGCATTGTGGGGGCATCGGGCTATGGCGGGGTGCAGCTGGTGCGGCTGCTCACCCAGCACCCCGCCGCCGAGCTGGTGTATCTAGGGGGCGACAGCAGCGCCGGGCAGCCCTACACCGATATCTATCCCCACCTGGCCGACTCGGTCAATCTGACAGTAGAAGCCGTGGATCTAGGCGAAATTGCCCAGCGCTGTCAGGTAGTGTTTCTATCGCTGCCCAACGGTTTGGCCTGCACCATGGCCCCTACCCTGCTGGAGCGGGGCTGCCGAGTGCTCGACCTGTCTGCCGACTACCGGTTTGAGAATTTGAACACCTACCAGGCCTGGTACGGGAACGATCGCGCCGACCAGACCACCGCCGCCGAAGCGGTGTACGGGCTGCCCGAGCTATTTCGCGATCGCATTCGCGGTGCCCGCCTGGTGGGCTGCCCCGGCTGCTACCCCACCGCCAGCCTGCTGGGCATCGCGCCCCTGCTCAAGCAGGGGTTAGCCCAGCCCGAAACCCTGATCATCGACGCTAAGTCGGGCACCTCCGGCAGCGGGCGGGTGGCCAAAACCGGCATGTTGTTAGCTGAGGCCAGCAACTCCTTGGGGGCCTACGGCGTCGCTCGCCACCGCCACACCCCTGAAATTGAGCAAATCTGCACCCATCTGGCCAGCCAAGAGGTCACCGTGCAGTTTACCCCCCACCTGATCCCTATGGTGCGGGGTATTTTGGCCACCATCTACGCCACCCTGCGCGACCCCGGCCTGGTGCGCGACGACCTGCTCACCATCTACAGCGCCTTCTACCGCTCATCGCCCTGGGTGACGGTGTTGCCCAACGGCACCTACCCCCAAACCAAATGGGCCTGGGGCACCAACCGCTGCTTTATTGGCCTCGAAACCGATGCCCGCACCGGGCGCGTGATCGTCATGTCTGCCATCGACAACCTGATGAAGGGCCAGGCCTCCCAGGCGGTGCAGTGCTTCAACTTAATGATGGGCCTGGAGGAAGGGCTGGGGTTGCCGACGACAACATTTTACCCCTAGGGAAGGGGCGAGCGGGTGGAGAATAGCTGGAGCGCTCGACCCCGTAGCACCCCCCGTAAACCAGTCACCCGTAACCCCAAGCAGCCTACTCACCCACCTACCCACTGCCCTAATCCGTCCAGACCACCTGCCGCTCTGACCTAGAGCGATAGCCGGTCTGTTCTTGAATCACTCGGCCCGACTGGGTTGGGTCGAAGTAGCGGTCAAAGTCGGCGCGCAGGCGGGTGTGGGTGACTTCGGCCTGGTCAAGCTCCAGACGCACCGCCTCTAGCTGCTGTACCTGAGTTTGAAGATGGGGCACCAAACGCCCCAGCGATAGAGCCGCCACCAGCACTAAAAAACTATTCATCCCCAGCCGAGCGCCCAGCTCGAAGACGGGGGTATGGCGAGCCAGCCGCCGCCACGGGTCTGGCCGCCGCCGTCGCCGCTGAACGGACAGTCGAGTTGCAGAAGACGTCGGCAGCGGGCCACGGGAACGGGAACGGTGCATGGGGTAGGTGCTTTAGGCTGGCTCTTATTATGCCTGAGAATACCGAGAATAAACCCCGTCCGGCCCCAGAAGTGAGCGCTTTATTCCGGGACAGCAACAGATTTCCATCTCCCTACAGAAATAGTCGTTTGAACTGTCTTTAAATACCTAAGCATTACGAAAAATCCGGAGTTGAGTTTGGGGTTAAGGCATAATGAAGCTAATGGATTTCCTGCCCCATGCCTCGAAGAATCTTTATTGGCGACATTCACGGTCACTTCGACGGCCTCAGACGGCTGTGGGATGCGATCGCCCCTGAGCCCGACGATAAAATTTACTGCGTCGGCGACCTGATCGATCGCGGCCCCAAGAGCGCTGACGTGGTCGATTTTGTGCGCCGCAACGCCGCTGGCTGCGTGCGGGGCAACCACGAGCAGCTCATTCTCGACACTTTTGTGGACGGCAAAATCAACCCCCCTACCCTCCAGGGCTGGATCTTTAGCGGCGGCCAGGCCACCCTCACCAGCTACCACGGGGCCGCCGCCACCCTCGAAGACCACCTCGACTGGCTGCGCCAGCTGCCCCTCTTCATCGACCTTGGCGATCTGTGGCTGGTGCACGCCGGGGTCAACCCTATGCTGCCCATCGCCGAGCAGAGCAGCTACGAAATGTGCTGGATTCGCGAAACCTTCCACAGCAGCCTGACGCCCTTTTTCTCTGACAAGCTGATCATCACCGGCCACACCATCACCTTCACGTTTCCTGGGGTAGACCCCGGCCAGATTGTCGCCGGGCGCGGCTGGCTCGATATCGATACCGGCGTCTACCACCCCCGCAGCGGCTGGCTCACCGCCCTCGACTGGGACAACCAGACCGTCTACCAGGTGAACGTATTTGAGCCGATCGAACGGGTGCGCTCCTGCGCCGAGGCGATCGCTTACCTCGATCCCACGCTGATCAAAAAACGCCCCCGCGACCTGCTCAGCCGCGCCGTGCATTAGGCAGGCTGGCCTACGGAGGCCGACCGATCCAGCCCGTTCTGCTCGGCTCGGTCGGGCACTGGCTGGGGGCCCTAGGTTTTACAGCACATCCAAACTGGGCAGGTCGGCCTCGGTGGTAATACAGTGCCACAGGTAGACAGCCAGGCCCAGATCCCCCGTCCACAGGCTGTAGCGACCTAGGCCGTAGCGCTCTTTCGCGCGCTGGTATTGACCGATGGCATGCATAGCAAACTGGCGCGATCGCTCGAGCCAGCGCTGATCTCCGGTACGGTTGAACAGCTTCAAAAAGGTATAGCCGTTGCCAGCGGTGCCGTGGCACAGGTTGGGGCCTTTCTTCAGCGGCCCGGCCTGCCAGGTCAGCTCCCCCGCTTGCCGCAGTAGGGTCTCCAACGGCTCCGATCGCCCCACCGGATAGGTTTGGGCCAGGCTGGTCACCATTCCCGGCGCACCGTGGCACCACTGCACCAGCATGCGGTTGAGCAGCCAGTTGCGGGTCACCCTAGGGTACCAGTTGGCGAGGTTGTCCTGACGGTGGGCGGTGTTGAGCAGCATTTGGGCGGTGCGCTGGTAGAGTGTCTGGCGCTGGTTCTCTGAGAGCCAGTCGGCACCCCGCAGCAGGGCATAGAGGTTGCCCGCATAGCCGTGGGCAGGGCCAGTCATTTGGCTAATGGAGCCGTAGAGATCCTGAGTCCAGAGGTGGCAGTCCCAGGCGGGGGCATAGTGCCACTGTTGCCAGAGGTAATCGACGTTGCGGCGGTAGAGATCGACCCAGCGGTCTTCCCCGGTCCACTGCGCCATCCCGAGGGCGGCCAGCATAGTACCAGGGGCCGCCCACAGCGCTTCATGGGTAGGATTGGCGATGTTGGCCTCGACCTGATCAAAAATGGTTTGGGCGATGGCAACCCCAGGACACAGCCGCCAGTGCACCAGCGCAACCCCCACTTCTCCGAGAAAAAAAGACGGCACCACGCTGCCCGTATCGGGAGCTTGCCGGTAGGTCTCGTGGATAGCGGTTACGATGGCGGGCAGGTCGAGGTCGAGGGCAATGGCCTGGGCCAGATGCAGGTAGTGCAGCGCCCAAACCACCCCCGCTGCCCCGGCGTACAGTGTCATGTAGGCGGGCACGGGCGGCGGGAAGTCTCGATCGAGGGGATGGATGGGCCAGTGAGCCTGCTCACTCCACTGGTGCTGGGTGTCGTGGGCGATCGCGGCGATCGCCGCGCGTACCTGAGACTCATTCCAGGGAGGTGCAGCTAGGGTTTCGTGGCGCTTGGGCTGGTAGAGCATAGCGGATTGCCGCGAAGGGGTTTCTGAGCAAGACTAATTCATTTAAAAAGCTTGACAGCCCCCCTAGAGCGCTACCGGGCCTGCAACACTCCCCTAAAGCTAGAGCCCACGATGCGGGGCTGTCCGTCCTGCATTTGTACGGTGAAACTGCGCTGCTCGCGCTGGGTGGAGCCGTCGGGGTAAACGTAGGTGTTCTCGCCCAAAAATTCTACGGTGTCGGCGGTTTGCCCCGTCACCCGCAGATTTTCGACCGAGACGCGATCGAACTGGGCAAAAAAGCCGGGGTCAAACTGCTGGGCCAACGAGCCGCCAAACTGCGATCGCGCTGCATCCCAGGCTTGATTAGACACGTGGCTGTACAGAGCGCTCACCGTGGCTTGGGCGGCCTCGGGCGTCAGCTCGCCGCTGGCTTGTGGAGAGGGGGCGGCAGGAGCCTCAGCCGCCACAGCGGGTTCTGGGGAGGCAGTGACCTCGGGCTCTGGGGCCGCTGGGGGCGCAGACTCGACCACCGGGGCGTCGTCGTCGGGGGGCGGAGTCGTCGCTTCCGGCTGCGGCTCAGGCTCAGCGGTGGGAGGCACGTCATCCGCCGGAGTTGTTGCCACAGAAGGGGCCCCAGAAGGTGCTACAGAAGGGGTTTCGGCCTCGGGGGCAGAGACCAGACGCCACATCTGCCAGCCGAGCAGGGCGGCAACCGCCACCGCTGCCCCCGCTACCGGCGGCAGCCAGGCAGGCAGGGGCGATGGTGCTCGCCTTGGTGCTCGCCGCCGGGCCGAGGGCTGGGTGGCGGTGAGCTGGGTGCGATCGCGGCGGCGGCCGACCGCCACGGTGGGGTTGGCCTGGGTGGCTGGGGGAGACTGACCAGGGGGTGCGATCGCCCCGGGTACGTACCGGCTCAAGTTTGGCGGCAGCCGTCTCAGGGCTGCTAAAGCCTCGGTTGCCGTGGTGTAGCGGGTGCGAAAGTCGTAGCGCACCATGGCATCGAGCACCTCCAGCAGCGCCGGGGTGGCCCCCGGCGCAAAGCGCTGCCAGTCTAGCTCGCCGCTCTGGGGGTCAGGGTGTAGCTGGGTTGGGTCATAGCCCGTCAGCGCCTGAATGCCTAAAATGCCGACGGCATAGATATCGCTGCTGAACTGGGGCCGCCCAGACACCTGCTCACTGGGCATATAGCCCTGGGTGCCGATGGCGATGGTGTGGCTGAGGCCCGACCGCAGAGCAGTAGCCTGGGCGCTGACCTGTTTGACCGCGCCAAAATCGATCAGCACAATGCGGTTGTCGCCAGCGCGGCGAATTAAGTTCGAGGGTTTGAGGTCGCGGTGAATGACACCGTGGTGGTGCACAAAGGCCAAAATTCCCAGCAGGTCGCCCAGAAATGCGACCACCTGGGCCTCGCTCCAGGGAGCGCCCAGTTCCTCAGCCAGGGAATGGCCCTGAATAAACTCCTGGGCCAGATAAAACTCCTGGTCTTCTTCAAAGTGGGCCAGCAGCCCCGGAATCTGCGGATGCGCCCCCAACCTGTAGAGGGTTTGAGCCTCGGTATCAAACAGCCGCCGCGCCACTTGCAGTTCGTCAGCGGTGGTAACCTGGGGTCGGAGCTGCTTTACCACACACAGCGGATGCCCCGGCAGGTGCAGATCCTGAGCGCTAAAGGTCTGCCCAAACCCCCCAACCCCCAGCGGCTGAATCAACCGGTAGCGGCCCCCGATAGGTCTGGATTCTGGCTGCGAATTGGGAAAAGCGGTCATGGCCATGGGCAAACGTGATCGATTTGGACTAAGGCACCCGAGTCAAGGAGTGCTGCCCAAAGGCAGCGCCCAGCATCATAGCCTAAACAGGAGCAGACTCTCAGCCCAGACCTCGCGGGGCAAGGTCTGGCGTCAGCCACTCTCGCTGGGCCAAATGTATGGTGACTTAATATTCCTGAGGCGGGTTCCTTCCTGGGGCAGACCCAGCGATCCCAGGCTGATATCCAAATCCGGTTAAAGGCGCGTCATTGATGCTCAGTCCCAGGGACAATCAACGTTTGAACGTTCAAACGTTGTCCAGGCGGCGGGCTTGGGGACTAGAAAGGAATCTCTATCCGGGCCTGTGAGTGTTCCAACCGACATTCCGCAGGTTGACAAAAGGAGTATTTGGGTCAGCGGAGGTAAGCTCAG